>Ga0228614_1000058_pt1 | contig 67428 bp, 82 predicted proteins | sample 15DmetaG_FD_190531 | JGI IMG/M metagenome (GOLD analysis project Ga0228614, IMG submission 190531) | Seawater microbial communities from Monterey Bay, California, United States - 15D | ecosystem: Environmental > Aquatic > Marine > Coastal | place: USA: California | collected 2016-10-13
ATCTGCCATATTCTCTCCGTTTTAAAATAACCTTTATTATAAATATGGTTTATTAAATATTAAAGGTTAGAATATGGCATAAAAAAAGAGTGACCGTAAAGCCACTCTTTAAAATATGTTTCAATAAATTAATTACTGAATTTTGTGTAAACCATCTACAAAGATTTTACCGTAGAATTCACCACGTAACATCTTCTTAGCGTAACGAGTCATAACACCTTTTCTTGGAGTAAATGATTTAGGGTCGTACACTAATGGAGTCATAATCAATGGAATATACGGAGCGTAAACAGCACCAGTTTCAAGGAATTGGTTTCCTCTGTATCCCATTAAGATTACATTCTCTTTCATGTATGGGTTTTTGTAAACTTGGAATCTATTAGATAGTGAACCAACCTTAGTAACACCAAATGCGAATTGTGCATCACCATTATCAGCTGATGAAGCATATCCAGGAATTGATTCAATAACAGTCGCAACTTCAGGAGATACAACTAAGAAGTTAGCACCACCACGAAGTGTTTTTTGGTGAATCTTATTAGATACACTTGCAATTACAGTACCCAATGTCTGGAACCATGCACCCTGATTGAAAGATGATGCTTGTGCTGCTGTTGTTGAATAATCGGCGAATGCCGAGCCATTCCATTCACGACCCACTTGCGTTGACCAAAACCCAGTGGTCTTAGCGTCTTGAATTAACATATCCAAAATTTCCAAATCAATTTCTTGTGAAATATATTCAGATAACATTGATGTTAATTCTGCTTCAGCGTCAATTGAATGGTAAGCGTTAAGGTCTTGTGCGAATTCAGGCGTCCACTGCGCTTTCAACTTACGAGTTTTAGCAACAATTGCTTCTGATTTCATTTCTACGTTCAACTCTGGAATTTCCAAATCAGTTTCAGGACTTGCATTAAATCCAGCTTTTGTTTGTTCGAAATCACCACGTGATATATCAGTAGGTTGTTTGTGATACTTAACAGTAATACTACCGAATGCTGCATCTTTAGCAACAAATACGATGTTTCCACCACTTAAAGTAGTAAATTGTGGGAATTGGTCATCAACACCAGTCAATCTAAACCCTCTGATACCTTTTGTATCAAATCCATCAATTGATGCAGTTTGGATTGTTAACTTAGAAATAACACCACTTGCGATATCAGCTGCATTCGACTGGGAGAATGTAGTGTCATAGTTATAATCAGCAACACCAAGTGATGCTGTTGTATAATTGTTAGTACCAACTGCGCCAGCAAGTGTTTGTGCAGCACTTACCTGTTCGTTTATAGAGTATCCGAAGCGACCGGCACCATACAAACCACCAGATGGGTCTGATGTAGTATCAGTTACACCAAATACAGAATCCGCTTGTGAATCTTTTCCACTACCTGTAGTAAATCCAGGCTGACCCGTTCCATATTTGAAATCAAGATAAAATACAAGTCCTGATGGTAAGTTCATAGGCTGTACACTTACAAAATCCTTTGCGGCGATTTCAGAAAAAATACGTCTTACTAATGGTAGAGCTACACCAGCCCATTCTTCAGAATTAGATACTACACCATTAACAGATGCCTCTTTTACCAATTGTTTTGCTTGGTTTTCCAATAGGGTTGCAACACCATTTCTGTCTAACTCAGATGATAGCCCTTCCAATAATCCAGTTTTTTCCCATTTTGCAACTAAACCATTTGTTACTTCTCTTAGTTTAGATGTATGAGATGAACCTTCGTTTAAAATGTTTCTTATGTTCATTACTTATCCTTAATAAATTAAATGTTTTTAAATTATTTTAATCCTGCTAACTTTTTCCATCTTGAAGATAAATCATTTGTTTCTGTTATGATTTGCTTCTTAGGAGCAGAACTTTTAATACTTTTTGAAGCGTAACCTTCTCTTACAACTACTTTTTTGTATTTAGCTACATTAAGATTTTCAGCCAATGTAGTAAATACTAATTTCACTTCTCTTACAGATGAAGTTCTATCAAAGTTTTCAAGTACTTTAACTTTTTGATTTTCGTTCAAGTCATAAGTTCTGAATAATTTGTTAGTATATAGAAGTTTAGCGTTTAAAAGATTTACTTCATTGATAGTAGCTCTTAAACTTTCAATAGTTTTATAAGCTTCGTCCAATTCATCTTCATGACCCATTTCTTCTGAATCATCTTCCATTTCTTCTTCCATTTCTTCTTCATGTGCCATTTCTCTTAGAGTTCTGATTACCTCATCCAAATCAAGTTCTTCATCATCATCCATTTCTTCATGCATACCTTCTTCTTTTTCTTCTTCATGTGCATCTTCCATTTCAAGTTCACGAATAATTGATTCTAACTCTAAATCATCTTCCATTTCTTCTTCCATTTCTTCTTCGTGGTAACCTTCACCGATTTCCAATTCTCTTAGGATTTCTTCTAAATCTTCGTCGTCATCCATTTCATCAGCCATCGCTAAAGTTTCATCACCCGGCTCTTCCATTTCTTCTTCGTGGTAACCTTCTTCTTTTTCATGACCCATTTCTTCCATCTCATCATCCATTTCTTCAGCTAATTTAGCAGAAATCATAGATTGAAGTTTTGGTGTGAACGCTTCTTCTAAAGCCAATTTCGCATTTGCTAATGCAGTTTCTTTTACAGCCTTCGCATCTGCGATTGCTTCTGATAACAAGTCTCTTCTTGCCATTTATTCTCCTTAAATTTTTTACGGAAATAAGATTATTTTAAATCTTAATAGATGTGTTGTTTTATATATCAATCGCTTATTTGGAAACGATATTACTACCATAAATAGTATGGTTTAATCAAAAACGATAAAAGTGTTTATCATTTTTTAAATTTAGTCAATCTAATTTGATTTTGAATTTGTTTTCTACGTATTTCAGATGGCTTGATATGGTATCGTCTATCTTTTAATTCTTGCAACTTACCGGAGTCTTTTAACTTACGCTTCCAAAACTTTATTGCTAATTCCAAATTACCATCTACAACTTTTACTGCATTGGGATTACCCCATACAATCATATCTTGTTTTGTAACCTTTTTATAAAACTTTCTTTCTGACATTATTATTTATTTGAATCTATAATTATTTTAGCTACAGTATAACATAATACACCTAAACACATACCACCTAAAATTGTAGATATTGGTGTAAGTAATACAGCTAATACTACTGATATAACCGGCACTGCGAATTTGTGCTTTAGTATTTCCTTTGCTTTATCTAATACTTTTTTCATTTATTTTACCTCGTTTAATGTATCTAATTTATGTATACAGCTATCTACTGAACAACTATCTTTACAATCTCGTGTAATACTAACTACATCTAATTCTACACCTAAAACATCACCATTTGATGTATCACCACATGATACTATGATGAATGATACTAATACTAATAATTTTTTCATAATTGTTTTTATTGTTTTTATTGTATATAAATATTAAAAATTAATTAATTAACTTAGTTTACGTAGTATGTCAATTCGTACTTACCACTTGGCATACCATATAATGAAATCTGTAATGCTTTTCGCTGTGGTTTACCATTTTTTAATAATCCGATAGTAGCATCTGTATTTTTTTCTGTGCCTGGTCTAATTCTACCATGTCTACCACCTAGTCCTATTTGTGATTGCCAATCATCTTCATCAATTTCAAATCCACGCTTTTCAATCATTTTTCTGGCATAATTTACAGCTTCGGTTGCACTATCGAAATAAGTATCTTTGGCTTCGTTTACTGATTCAACTTTTATTTTGAGTAGGTCTGTTAGTTTTGTGGATTCGTTTGTTGATTCTAACTTACCACCCATTTTATTATACATCTTTTTCAATCGAGCTAAGTGTTCTTCATCTCGTGCATTAGTGACCATACCTTGTTTCTTAATTTTATCTTGAAACATTTTTATAGCATCTTCCAATTTTTTGAGTTCATTGGACTCGTTTACTGATTCTCTGAATAATTTTTTGTAGTATTTTAAAACTTCTTCTTTATCATCAAAAGAGCCACCCCTAGGAACTAAACTAATACCGGTATCTAAAATTTTTGCGATTGATTTTTTATCACTATATACAAAATAAGCATCAGCACCTCTATCAAAATCACCACCAGCGATTTTCTTTCCTTTATATGATACGGTAACAGAACCATCTTTTGATACAAATCTAAAGTTACCATCTTTTACATCCCAACCTTCGTTTACTGATTCTTTAAGTTCTGCATTGCTAGCTATCAAAGAGTTCATTTTTAAAACACCTTTAATATCTGAATCTTTCAATGAACCTTTACCATATGCCTTAGCGTATTTATCACTCATAAAGATTATTTTAGTAGTACTTTTAAGTCGTGATACTACTGCAAAAAGTGCAGTTGTATTATATTTGTTAGCTGTCGTACCATATAAATAAATCAATGGATTTTTAAATGCTTTGGAATATTTTTTAAGTTGCGCATCAAATTTATCTGGTTCTATTCTAATTGGATTGGGATATAATTTAATTTCATCATCGGCTATATTTGCCCAATCAATCTTTTTATCTAATGATGCTTTTATCTTAGAAGATGATACTGCTTCGTTTACTGATTTAACTTTTTTTTTGAGTATATCAGTTAGTTTTGTGGATTCGTTTGTTGATTCACCTACGAATTTCTTAGCGTTTTCTTTATCTTCTTTATCAACACCAGTTACTTTGTAAGTTTTACCATCTACTTCAAATGAATCTTCACCACTTGCGATTGCTTTTGCTCTTGCAGCACCAAACTCATTACCTTCTTCCAATTCGTTGATTTCGTAGTACTTTCCTAATACTTCACCAATTTCATCGTATGCTGATTCCAATCTTTGTTGTAGTGTAGAAACTTCTTTAAGTGTTTTTTCAAATACTTTAAAAGATTCATTCATCCTTTTCATATGTCTACCTACAGTAACACCATCGAACCAATCTTGCGTTTCATCAATAGTCATTTTTTGTGCTACTTCCACCACGTTTTTGATTGATTGGTATACCTCTTTTAAATCTCGATTTCTGTAGATAGATTCACTATACCGTTTGTATGATTTAACTGCTTCTAAAAACGCTTGTTTTTGTTCTAAGTTAAGTCCAGATTCTCGTTGTATTTCCTCACCCTTTTCATTTACAAATGAGCGAGCGTATGGGTTAGAGTATACTTGACCTATTTTCATATTCCCATTGAAGTATGCTTGGGATTTAAACTCTTTTAATAGTTCTATAGCGTCATCCATTGTGGATTCATTTACTGATTTATATTCTGTAGTTAATCTTTTTTTATGTTTCTTAGCCATTTTCACTGCGGCTTTTAACGCACTTTTAAAATCAGTAGTAGATTCAAATGCTATTTGGTCGTCATAAGTGTCAATACTAACATAATACCCATCATCATCACCAAACCCAATATATAACATCATTTCATCACCACCCGCAAATAGAAAATCGCTAGTACCCGAATCGTATCTAGTCTGAGTAGTTTCGGAGTCTACTCTTACACCCGTTGCTCGTTCTAGAGCTTTTCTAACCATCTCTTGCTCTTTATCTGTTAAAGCTTCATCCGATGATTCGTTAAGTTTGGCTTCATTTACTGATTCTCCATAGAGTTGCTTCCATGTTTTTGCAGCACCTTTTACAGGTTCAACGATATAATGGTTAGTTCCTCTCTTACCCTTACCTGAATATTTTACTACTTTGGCTAATATAGATTTACCTTGTTCATCTTCGGCTCGAATTATACTACCAATTTTTAGTTTTTCGTCAGCTGGTACTTTTATGGTCATTGGGCCATCATATTTTTCGTTTACTGATTCTTTAAGTTCACCTCTTAGTCGTTTGATTTGTTCATTCATCAATTCTCTATTCTTTTTGATACTCATTTTTGATTCCTATTTTAATTATAAACAACAAACGCCATCAATCTCACAAATGATGTCACGTATTATATTATTGATTTTATTATATGATTTTAATTTATTAGATGTTATTGATTCGTTTATTGGTCTCATAAATGCACCATGTGTAGATGGATTAGATACAAAATCCCAACAAACTAAATCAAAGTCATCTTCTACTACAACAGTGCCACCCTTTGATTCTTTTACTGAACCCATACCACGTGATGATATACCAACTGTACAGCCAGCTTCCAATAGTTCTTTTAGGATGTTTCCGGCTGGAGTTTTTAGAATTTCAACTTTACCAACCACATCGTTACCATCCCACCATACATCTCTAACTATATGTGATGTATTTTTTAATTCCACCACCGATGAATCCGGATGGTCTAATTCACCATAAGCACGATTTTCTTTGATTTCTCTATCTTTGTATTTAGATACTTCACGCATTAGGATTTCTTTTGGATATACCCTACCATTTTGGTTTTTAGCTTCAGCCCTTTGTAAGACACCCTCTACTATTAACCTACCACCATTAGTTGCAATAGCCTCATTGATTTGTGCTTTTGTTAAGCTGAAATTTTGTGTATCTACTAATAGTCTTTTCATCATTTCCTTGTTATGAGCTTAGTTCTTTTATTTTTCGTGCAACTCTAACCATTCTTTCAGATATTTTCTGAAATCTAGCTTGTGTTGATTTCCAATATTGTCCGTTGTGTACACCTGCTTCTTGTTTTAATTTTGAATTTTGGTTTACAATACGTTCCATTTTATACATCATCGAATTTATCTTTTTGATTGAATCGTTTATTTTTTGATAATCCTTTCTTGAATCATCTTTTTTGTATTCTTTATAAGATATTTCGTTGATTAATGATTCCATCTTAGTTTCAAAAGCTTCCATTGCTTGTGTATGCTTATTGGATTTTTTGGATTTTTTGTAACCCAACACTTCAATTGTGTCATCATCCAAATCATCTTCATCGTTAGATTTTGAAAATGCCATTGGCGTTCTTGGTGGGCCTTCACCACCATCTAAATTAGATGTAACATTCGCTTCATCCAATTCTTCTTCTTCATATTGTTGAAATTTATCGTTAAGTTCTTTTATTAAACTTTTCATCATTTATATACCTTTTTCAGTTCTTTGTATAATTCATAATACCTAAGTAATGATAATACTTGAGATTCTGATATTATTTTCGATTCTTTCAATTTGGCTGTAAGCTTTGTAACTTCATTTACTTTTATTTTTATAACATCATCTGTTATGTTAATTTTATTTAGAGCGGATTCTAAGATATTACATTCTTTAACAACAAATGATTTCAACTTTTCAGAATTATCTACTGAATTGATGTATTCCTTTAATACACTTCTTTGTTTTTTAGTCAGCGTTGTGTATTTTTCGTTAAAGTTTTCAACTAAAAGTTTCCAAGCGAGTAATCTAACTTCTTTAGGCTGTTTTGAATAACTTTCATTTACTTTAGATTCTACAACAGATTTTTTAGATTTACCAGTCATATGCTCTAACAAAGTTGATTTACATTCTATATGTTGTTTAGGGCTATCGTTACTTGAATATTCAAATAGTTTATATATTGATGCATTTTCTTTATAGTTTGTAATTCTATATTTAAAGAAATCCTCTAAAACATATTTATTTTTAATATCTTTTATTAAATTATACTTTTCTCTATTTAATGATTTTTTATTTAATTTAGAGCGCTCGTTAAGTATTATATTTAAAAATTCACTAGCTTTATATTCTGAATTAAATACTTCGTTGATTGTAGTTTGGTATAATTTAAGTTCTTTTGATAAATCAGTATTATTACTAAAATACTTTTTGATTATAGCCGTAGCGTTTGAATCTCTATTGTTTAAAGTATCAGTAGCTATCTGCCTTACCAAAAGCTCAAATAGAACACCAGTATTTCTATATTTGTTGTGTTTAAGTTTTTTCATTATATTACATCAATTTTTACAAACTATAAGTTAACTATAAATATACTAAATATCAGATTCCAATATATTTTTTTCATCTAACATATCAATTTCATCTTTATTATCAGTAGGTTTTAAAGATTCTGTTATAATTTTCTTAGTTTTAAGCTTCATCTTCATAGAATCTAACATAGCATTAGTAGATTCACTATTTATAGATTTATTTCCCAATGGGTCACGACCAAATGGTGATTTATCAGTTGCGTAATTACCACCCTCTTTTGGTCTACCAGCACCTTCCCAACCACCATCTGGAACTTCATTTTCAAACTGTGGTTTTTCACTATCACCGCCACTTTCTGTTTGTTGGATTGTTGCAAGGTCGTGTGGTGTTCCGAATGATTCACCTGTAACCGATGGGTCATTACCCTCATTCTGTATTTGCTCTTGCCTGAACCCTAATTTCAAATCATTGATAACGCCATATTGTTCTTTTTGCCACTCTTGCTGAGACATATTGAATATATTTTCATATATCCATTTTTGAGATATCAATTTACTATCTTTCAAATCATTAGCTAATCTAATTTTTTCAGACCATAAATTTGCTTTTTCTTGGTCATATATTACCGATGGGTTTGTTAATTCTATGTTGAAATTAACCAAATCGGCATCAGTATATCCTTGAGAGTATAAATGTATTATTGCTATTTTAGTTAGTTCTGAAAGTGCAATCTTTTGGATTCGTTCAACCGAGCGAGCGAACCTAATATCTTGTTGAGCTAACGTAGCTTTACCCGATACACCCTCATCATATCCGATAAACGATTTTGGCACTTTAAGACCTGCTAACATTCTGTTTTTTAAGTATTCAACATCATCAATACCACCAAATTCCATCCCACTTAGAGAATCAATTTCAGTTCCACTCTGACCACCCCTAATTGGCAAGTAATAATCTTCCAACATATTTTGAAGATTGAACTTTAGATTGTAGTCTCCAGTGGTTTCATCTATATATGGTGTTTTTTTCATTTGGTCTATGATATTACGCATATATGTATCCACTTCACCCGGTGGTATATTACCAATATCAATTTTAAAGATTCGCTTTTCAGGCGCCCTCATAATGCGATGTATCATCATCGCATCTTCCATCAAGGTTAACTGCTTCCAAGTTTTCCGTGCTCCTTCTAATAAAGAGCGGCCGTAGGGTAGGAAATTACTATCAGATATTAATCTGAAGTGGGCCACTTGGAATGATTCTAAGTATTTTGTATTACTTTTAACTGAATGATGGTTTGTATTGTGTTGTTCTACTTCAAATCTAACTGAATATGGGTTATCCAAATCGTAACCTTCTTCTCTTATAGTTTCATATACTGAGAGTGGTTGTACATTTACAACACCCAATTCATCATCGATATCCAAATATAAATAGTAGTCACCATATTTGACCATACCACGAATCCATGCCCATAGGTTGAATTCGATATTCAAAACATCATAGAATAAATTATTTAAAGTTTTCTTTATTTTTTCATTTGATGAATTTATTCTAAGAACATCATTCATATCATTTTTTAAAGTACATTCATCAGAATATATATCCAAAACAGATGATATTATGGAATCCTTATCCATAGCTTCATAGTCTGTATAAAGTTCTAATTTGTTAGAATGATAATTAAAACGGTCATTGTAAGTTTGCCAATTCTTCTTTGAGTTAGAGCCGTGTAATCTACCGTATCTATCATAGTAAGATGAGCTTTCTGAATTACCAGAGCTCTGAAGTCTTGATGAGTCAACTACTTTGATTTTGTTTTTGCCGAGCCGCCTTACAACAACTTGTGTTGAAAACAATCGTTGAAGTCTACTGAATAATGATTTATCTGCCATAATATAATTTAGTTAATAATATCTTACAAAATATAAATATTGAAAAAAATACATTTACAATAACCACCGAATATCTTCATTGTTTTTACCAACTTTCATATTCCACATATCGGTAGCTTTTTTAGATGTAGTTTTGAATACACCTGAATTTTTAGTTGTTAGAGATAGTGCCCTTTTATTTAGCTCAATACCCTGCTGTCTTAGTTTTAAGGCGGTATCTCTAACCCATAGCGATGTTGAGAATGATATTACCAAATCATCATTATACCCACGCTGAGCTTCTGCTCTACTACCATTCCAAATAAATACAAATAATTCATCAATCAGCCGTTTTGAACGTATAATTGGTACACGCTCCCTCATATAAGTATCTAATTTTGATATTACCAGCGGCCTAGTCCTACTTGTCATTGAAAATCCAGGTACCATTTGTGATTTATCTTTTAAATCATATGCCTTTTGTAAATGTATATTTTCATCCACATATCCAAATTCCTTATATGAATAGTATAAGTTTTTATAGTTTCTATCTATTGCTTCTTGAATTACAGCCCAGCCAATATTAGCGTTTTCAATCACTAACAATGCATCATTCCATTCAGTAGCAACATTTACTAACAGATTACCATATTGTTTAGTTTCTATCTTACCTTTATACTCAGCCACTTGTTCTACCGTTTCAACATCAATTACATGGAATGCTGAATAATCTGCGCCATCACCACGAGCAACATCCGCAACAACAATATAATTTTTTGTGTAATTTGGCTGTGACCATAACCAATAATTCCCATCAAAACCACGTTTTTCTATTGGAGTTTGTATGTGGGTATCTTCAAACCATTTTAGCAATTCACCATCAACAACTGTGTAACCAGATGATATGAAATCGCAATCACATTCTTGTGCTGCCATCTTTTCACCTAATAGTTTTGTTTGTTGCTTTCTCCACTTTTTATCTCTTTCTGGATGAACAGTCCAATGTAGTTTAATAGGATTCCATTCATCACCCTCTTCACCTTTCAACCAAGTTTTATGAAAGAAATTACCAACACCGTTTGGAGTTGATAACACAATTGCTTTACCACCGGTTGATAGTGTAGATTGTGATGATGCCCATATTTCATCAATACCTTTGATAAATGCCGCTTCATCTATAATTAACATTGATAGTGCTTCAGAACGACCAGCGTCACCACTTGCTGATGTTGCTTTAATTTGTGAACCATTACCAAGTCTAAGTGAAAGTTTGTTATCTTCTATTGTATTTCCACGCAACCACGATGGTAAGTTTTCATGCATATATCTAACTTTAGTAACTAAGTTTTTAGCTATTTCTTGTTTGGTTGCAATTACTAAAATATTTTTATCTTCGTGGAATAACATCATCCACAATGAATATCCAGCTGATAATGTTGATATACCCAATTGTCTTGATTTTAATATAACATTATATTGGTATTCATTGAATTGACCTAATGCGTTTTCTTGGAAATCATATAGATTGAATAAAATTTTGCCACGTTTTGGATGTTGGATGTAACAATATTTTTTAAAGAAGTATATTGGGTCTTTTGCACATTTTATATACTCTTCTCGTATTAATTCTTTTATACTCTTAGCCATACTATTTACCAATTCTATATGAATATTGTAAAGATATAGCTGGTTGTAAATCACTATCAATACCAATACCCAATCCAAATAAATTACGCTTTTTATCTTTATAATTTATCTGAGGTCCTATGAAACTTAATCTTTGTGGTGTTCCAATCAATCCCAATCCTAAATAAAATTCACGTCTGTTTATGAAATGTTTTTCAGTTATCGTTATTGTAGGTCTAACTAATGTATAATCTATACCACGTGATAGTATTTTATTTTTTGATATGGTATCATTGATTACAAACTTAACCGAATCAAAATCTTGCGTATCTTTGTAAATATATTGAGCAAAGAAATCTTCAAGAATCTTAGATGTATCTATAACGATATCACCATATAGTGTATCATATTTTACTATGTATAAACTATCTGTTACAGTATCTACCTGTCTGATTATACGAGTCGTAAGTTTTGGAATGTAGTTTGTTATTTCATTGGTGATTGTATCGTATTTTATTTCCGTTTTAGTTATTACAACAGGCTCTACATCACCACCACAACTACGTAATAGTATTATTAAAATAACCAACCCAATAATTAATATATCCTTTATGTACTTCACATTGATACTTTAGTATAAATATTAAAATTTCTTTAGTAATGATATCTTTAAATTAGTATTACCTTTAATGATACGGTGATATTCACCCTTTTTAATATATATAACATCACTCTTATTTAGTATAAATGGTAGTTCATTATCACGTTGGAATTTCCAACCATTACCCTCTAGTATTGTAACTTCCCTATCTTCTTTATCTCTATGCCATACCAATTCTGAAGAATCCGTATCTACTGTAAATTCTCTAATGTAAGTGTTATTACCCTTACTTATTTCGTTATATGGGTTACCAGAATCTACCACCACCACTTAGCCCTAATGATTTAGCGTATCTTGGCAATGCACATGACCAATACCCAGCTTTTGTTTTATCCTTTTTATTAGGACAATCGTGTCTATCGGAAAATGCTTTTCTTGCTTTTGGGTCTTTAAGTTTTACTGCGAGTTTACCACCACCACCTTTAGCACCAAATGATACTTTTATAACATTACCTTTTTTGTTTTTAACATACACATAGAACTTTTTAGAACCACCGCGTTTAGGTTTATTCAGTTCTACTTTTTTACTCTGATACTCAGCTTCAGCTAGTATTGGAAAATCTAACAATACAGGTTCACCTTTATATCTACCAACGTTACCAATATCAGAATCTAAAAAGTATTTCAAATTATCACTAACAGATTCCAATTTAAGTTTTCTTAAGTCATTGAAATATTGAAAAAACTTTACTGAACCATATCTGTATGGATTCTTATGTAGTGGTACGTTATTGTCCACATTGTATATTATACCTTCATTTAGTTTCATAGTAGTATTATATATTTGTTAAATCTGATAGTAATTTCATTAATTTTTTATCGTTCTTTTGTTTAGCCAACTTAGCGATATTCTTTAGGTTTTTCTTATTAAGACCCTTACCACTATGCCCAACTAAATCTGAATAACCTTTCATCCATCTATCCCTTTTATAATCAATAGAATCTTTGTGATTGACTTGGATATGTTTTTTGATTTGTTTTTGTATAGTATCAATCTTCTCCATTTCCGACCAAGATACTTCGTTTATTGATTTGAAATAATCTTTCCAATAATATTTAAGAAATCTAAAGTTATTAAATGATAAACTGGTTGTCCAATCCTCTATACTATAGTCTAACGATGACCCGCCTGAATGGAAGTGAACAAATAAATCTTCCGGCGTATCTTGTTCATGATATACTTGAGCAAATCTAAAATCGTTAGTCGTATCTGGATGAATAAAAATAGCGAGTGTAACAATACCATTTTCATAATAAAAAGGCCCATTCTTTTTTATCCATTTTTCTGGATTCTTAATTGATTTGAATCCCTGTATTTTAGCAAATTTCTGAACCATATTCAATAAATTAGTAGTAGAGTCTACTTCATTTATCGATTCACCTAGTGGTTTTAAGTCAGTCATATCACCACTCAATTCATAATCAGCAGTCCAACCTACTTTGTTTAACTGCTTAATAGTTTTTTTAGCAGCAGCATATGAATCATCATCGAAATCATGTGCATCTAATACATCTTGTACTTCTTGTGGTAGTAGTTCATATTCATCAAAATAATCTATCTTAGGGTCGTATTTGAACTTAGCTTCATTAATTGATTCATCAAGATAATCTAAGAAATATAGTGCTTGTTTTAATGTTCGTGGATAATTACCAGTTTTTTCTTTAGCCAATTTAACTATGTACATAATAGCTTCTTTCCTACCTTTACCAGCCTTAACTTTATCTGTTATTGATATAGCTTTATCCAATTTCTGCTTTTCATCAGATGATAATTTAATTTCATTTACTGATTCTTTTATACCTTGTTTTTTGATAGCTTTCAATAAGTCATCTGTATCTACATACAAAGTTCCAATAACTTCTGTATCACCATCAGGTAGTATTTTTTTAAATGTGGCACTTGTTGCATTTACGTTTGTACCTTTTCCTAAATAATATTGATTTTGACCAATTTCATACTTTTTACCATCCTTACCTATTATGTTATGATGTTGTCCATGAACCCACATCTGACCACCTACAAATTGTTTTAATCTCTGCTCAGCACTCTTTGCACTTCCAACTACCGATGGCATTATTTTTTTAAGTAAAGATAGATTCATATCTGGCTGTGACATATAAAAGTTTCTATCTGTCCATTCATTTACGGATTCTTTCTTCCAACCACCACCTGCGGCTTTGTATTTCTTAGCGGCCCATGCATTTGCATATGCAGATGGGTATACATCAAACTTTTTCTTAGCTTGTGATTTATAGTAAGACCACTTTGATGGATTTGTAGGTACATTCTTTTCTAACAATGTATTTAACTTTTCCACCAAATTGGGTTTATTTGTTGATTCATGTAAACCCATATCAACCCACATTTTTAAAACTTTATAATAATCATCAGGAGTTAAACCTCTATCTTCTCCCCAAGTTGTTTCACTTGTAAGGTCGTACATTTGTTTTGCTAACGCTTTTAAATTCCCCTCTTTCCAATAAAGTGTTGCTCTACGGTTTCCTCTATCCATCAACCTTAATTCTCTACCTCTTTTATCGTGTGGGTCTGTACTCCATCCAGCTGATGAATTTACGTTAATACTGAACTGTGGTAATCCATCAACTTTAAAAACTGTAAAATCTGGACCAGTTGCATAGTCCTTTGATTGTCTAGTTATTTTTAAAGTTTCTGTAATCTGAGATTCTCTTAAACTATCTATATATGATATAGTCCACTCTTTTAAATTCATTATGCTCCTGTTTTTGAATATGTTGGTTTTTGACCTTTTTTCTTTTCACCACCCTTTTTGGTGTCTCCACTTTTCTTTTGTGCTGCACGTTTTCTTCTTACAAATGCGGCTCTTCCTTTTTTACCTAATTTTCTAGCTTTTTCTGCTGATAAACACGCGGCATATGCACCACCCTTTTTACCACCACCACACTTACCTAACTTTTGACCCTCAGCCCCATATCTATCCCAACCACCTTTAGTTGTTCCACCAGCACCACCTTGACCAAACCATTTTCTTAAATCTTCAGTCATTAGGTTTTGATTACACAACACTTCATAAATATCTGAAAGTGCGTATTCTTTACACAAAGTAACATCCACACCTTCATTATAATAATGTTTGAACCTACTGTTTAGGTAATTCTTTAGTACTTCCATGTCCTTTTGCCCAAATTTTATCTACAGATGCTAAACCTAATGAACCAAATGCTAGAGCAGTTACTGCGTTTATCAAACCCATCTCAACCGGATGTTCTGTAAATAGGTTAATGAATAAAGCTACACATAGACTTAACCCAGAAACAATACCGATAAATCGTTTAGATGATGGTGTACCCTTTTCATCTTTAAGTAATCCAGTTAACCAATTAACTATCTTTTTCATTCAAATCCGTTTTTAACTTTCCAATATATTCTTCTTTAAATTTTTGGAAACCTTTTTCTATACGGTCTATTACTTCATCTTTATTTAAACCACCCCACTTTTCAATAGAACCATCTTCATTTATAAAGTTAGCTTCAATCGAATATTTTAAAATATCCTTTTCTATCTCTGCTTGTTTCAACCATGCTTCTGCATTAGCTAATAACTTTTTCTTTTCGTATTCATCATATGTGCCATCTAACTTCATCTGATGTTCCATGTCCACAACACAATCTAAGCACATTCCATGATATGCTTTCATTTTTAAATCAGCTTGCGCTGGGTCTAAACAACTACATTCATCCTTTCTACAATTAGGAAACTTTTTTAAATCATTTCTGAGCTTATGTAGTTTACCTAACTTTACCTTATACCCTCGTTTTTGTTCCCACGTCTGACCATCTTCATCAGTCCAAACATCACCAACGTTTCGTTTTACAACTTCTTTTGTTTTATCAAATGATACAGTTTTCTTTGTTTGGGTTTTGTGTTTACCCTCTAACATTTCTTTAACTGCTTTGATGTTTTTTAATTTACTCATAACTTTTGGTTTTTTAAAGTAATTGATAATAAATATGTTAATAATACATTAAACCTAATATCTGATTCAATGGTGCAAATGTGCCTGTTAATTTGTAGGTATTACCTTTATATACAAATACAATACCCTCACTTGGAACTAATTTTTGCTTACCACCTGCGGCTAGTAATCGTTCTAATTCTAATTTTAATTTTTCTATTTTACGTACATCACCACTCTTTTTGATATCTTTTACAGTCTGGTCTAATCGTTTTTTCATAGCTCGTAGTGCAGTATCACTATTTACAGTTAAAACCGAACTCATTATCGATAATACATCAGCACCAACCCCTAAGAATATATCTTCAAACTTTCTTAAATTAGATTTTGATAATTTCTTTTGGTCTTTCTTATCAGTTTTTTTAGCCCAAACTAATACATTCGTATCTGTTATGTTTCGTTTATCCAATCTAAAAGATTTATCCATAAACGCCCACCTCTTAACTAATCCCATTTTAGTTTTATTATCTAATGTAGATGGTGAATTTTCATCAACCCACACTTCCCACCAAGCTTGATGATAATCAGCAACACCATCACTATCAGTTAACCCATACTCTTTTTGTAATTTATCAATCATTGATAGATATTTAGATTGTTTAGTTGATAGCTGGTCTGATTTAGGTAATTGTGTTACGGGCGGCCCTTGTATTGTGTAATTTTTCTGAATGTTTTTATTTATTTGCTTAATCATACCGGCTAGCATTCTAGCAGCACTTTGATTTTCACCAATTGCCTTACCATCCACATCATACTGCATTGTACCATGAAATATAAGTAGCGGTTGTCCGTATGGTATTACATTTACGGATGTTGGATAAATTACCTCTAAATTCATAAACGATGAGCCTTGCTGAAACACTTTATCTCTTTGTGATTTACTTAATGATTTGATAGCATTACTCAAATCAACCATAGCAAAATTATATGCATCTGTTAACCCACCCCTACCTTGAAACTTTGAAGCTATACCACTTATATCCAACGCACCCTCACCACTATTTTTTAGATGTGATTTATTCCTAGCAGCAATCAAACCCATATCATCACGCCAACTTATAGCTAATGCTTGACCATCAGTTTTTTCTCTTGTTAGTTCTAAGTTACCGGTTAGAGCACCCCTAACTATATTTTTCAAATCACTAAAGGTTAAATTCATTTCAATATCAAATGGATGATTCATATGCCCATATGCTCCACCTTCTGTAAGTAATGATTCGTTTACGGGTGTTCCACCCAAAAATTCAACAAGTTTATATCCGACTTGAGTAGCAACATTATTAATATGATTTTTCCAAGTTTGATAATCAGGTGAATCTTTTATTGATTTATATGATTTAGCATTAACACCACTTACACCAGATGGAAAAAATGATACAGGATAAGCATCATCTATTGAACGATTATCATCGGCATATATATCATCACCATTTGGATTTAATATGTAATCTATAACTTGAAATCCAAGTCGAAATGCAATTTTATCATTAATAGCCTTATATGATTTTGAATCTCCAAAGAAAACTCCAGGACCATCATCTACCAATGATTTACCTAAAGCTCCATTTGTTGATGCTTCTTTAATCGTTACAAAATTTTCCGATTCTGGTATTTCATCATATACTTTATATACTGATTTTATTATAGCATGTAATCCTTCAGTTTCATCATCTATTTCAGATGGATACATATTATCTGCTGTTGGAAAGTGTAATTGTGTATATTTTAGTTTTTCAAACCACGGCTCACCTCTACCTTTAGCACTATTTTTACCGATAACCCTAACATCATTAGGTGGTAAATATCCTTCTTCAGGCTCACCGGGTTCTACATTCGATTCTGATATTAGTTTGTTTATATCAAACGTACTTAGAAACGATTCTAAAGTAGATTCAAGTTTATACAATTTACCACTTATTAGGTTGAAAATTTTAGGATTAAACTTACCGTAAATACGTTTGAATTCAGATTTACGTTTGGATTCACTACCACTTGATAATGATTTTCTAACTTCAGTACCACTAATTGTGCTTAGAGCTGGTGCTACATAAACATACCCCTTTTGTTTATATCCCATTTGGATTTTATCAGGATGGTATGGGTCGAAGTACTTCCCTTTTAATCTATACCTATCCTTTTCACCAACCACCGGTATAAACGCTGTGGTATTCGAATCGAAATTACCAATGATTTCTTTAGGTGCATATGGATTTCTAATCTGAACTATTTTGGATGATGGAATACCAAACATTTTCATCATTATTTGTTTTTTTTCAACAAACTTAAATGGTGATTTTAAAGTATCTGTTTTGTTTGATGTTCCAATGTAAACATTATCTTTACCAAACTTATCTACTAAGTGTTTGTAAGTAGCGTAATGTCCTGAATGAAATGGTTGAAATCTACCACTATACACTATAACTTTATTTTCTATATTTTCGGTTAATATGTTCTTAACCCATTCTTTAATTAATTTTCCCATAATAATAAATACTATTTTAAAAAGTTTACGTTTAACTTGGTGCAGTTGGTAGCTCTGGTGAGTCAGAAACAGCCCCACTCGATGCATTAGCTGAAAACTGTCGTGTTGCGAATATATTTATGTTTTTAATTCTAGTATTAGCACCTGATGTTCCTGTACTTAAACTGAATATAATTTTAGAGTATTTGTTTAAGCTGCCAGTTGGTATTTCTTGTATAGCGCCAGCAACAAATCCAGAAGATATTGAATAACTTGATGTTAATGTAGATATAGCAGTACCGGTTGAACTTAACGGGTATGTTTGTATATTTGAAGTTGATTCGAACGAATCGTAGTAATCGATAGTTGTACTACTACCAGTTAAGGCGTTTGCTATTGATATTATAACATTATGTGAGCTTAATACCACACCATTAGCCGTACCTTTTGCTTGAAATGATATACCCATATGGGTTTCACCTTCTAAAAATCGGACCGGATATTCAACTACAACTGTGCTTGGGTTTACATCTGATATATATTCAGTATTATCTTGAACTAACACACGGCCTAAGTTTCTAAAATCAGCTACACCTGCTTGGGTGTTTATAAGTTCATATAAAGTACCACCATAATTTTGTCTAATTAGTAAGTTAGACCCACTAATACTACCACTTGCATTTAGAACTAAAGCGTTTATACTGCTTGATATTTCAAACTTAGATTCTATTGATTGTGATGTTATTGTGAATCCACCAATATCACCTGCTGTAGCCGTTACAGTACCATTTAAGGTTACATCACCATTTGGCTGTAGGTGAAAGTTAGATGAGCTTATTTCTATGTTTCCATCTGAACCACTTATGAATTGTGAACCCGTATTACCTACAAAGAACTTATCGGTTTTTATATCTAATACACCACCACCAGCGGTTGTGAATATCATATGCCTATCATCATTATCACCTACCAATTGTAAACCCACCCCACTTAGCGAATCAGAACCTAAAGTAATACTTCCCGAATACATTATAAACCCACCAGCGCTTAACCCTAAAGATGCACTTGTTTGGCCGAGATAACCAACTGATTGAATTAACCCGCTTGAACGGCCAGACATTTCCATACCCTTTCCAATTTCATTGGATAGATACATTGAACCAGTTACAAGATTATCATTTCCAGCAAAATAATAATTACCACCTTGAAAAACATATGGTTCTGATGTAGTTAGAGTTTTGGATATTTCACCACCATAATTTAGGTATTGGAATCTTAGCTTCTTAGCATCTTTTAAGTGTTCTGATGGTATTGGTACTTTGATAGTGAATGATGTGCTAAATGGAACTTGCACTTCGTGTAATAGCTCATAGTCACCCGGCAACCCATCTGATTTTATTAATACCTTTACCTTCTCCACCAACCCAACTATTGGGTCTACATTACTAAGTGTAATATTAGCGTATGACCTCTTATTTTCTGTTGCTTGATTTGAGCTAGTTGAAAAGTAATCAACCGATGTTCTAACTTCATCTACAAAATTAAATGTATGGGTTAAATCAGTTTTATCTTGAAACTCGGTAGTGTATGGTTTATCTAATATAACAGTATTACTATCAATTACAGAAACAATTATTGGATTATAGTTAAGTGATATTGGGTTTGGTATATTAGTAGCCGGTGTTGCTTTGTTAAATACAGTTGGTGTATCAAAATCAAGTGTAGACCCGACCATCTCACCATTAAAAGTGTTGCCAGTAGTACTTGTTTTTTGAGCGATTGGTGTACTTCCTTTATAAATATATCTGACTTTTATTGTACCAGAACTTACTTTAGTTAATTCAGTACCGCTAAATGGTAAGTTCTGGTACGATTCTATACTTTCAGATATGGATACTGATGGTAATGATGTTGGGTTAAATAAAACGGGCGATAGGTTATTCCTATCCCTATCCACTAAAACAACAACAGACCATCTTACGTTTGGGTTACCTTTGAATCTATCTGGTATAGGATTACCATTTAAATCCACTTTAGATTCACCAACAATTGTTATCGTAGCGTTACCATTTGGTGTATTATCATCATCTTTATCATGGTATATCCAAATTGATATAACCCGACTCTTATCATCTTCTATGTAATCTGGTATTTCAAAATATATAGGATTTCCATTAGAGTCTCTAACATCAATCAATACTTTAGAACCATCAACAAGGTTTGTTGGATGTGCTTTTATCCTTAAAAGATTCTTCCCTTTCTGTAGTATTTGTGGAACATCGGATACTCTAAAAAAGTTTGGTGATAGCGGTGTACTATCATCAATATAAACTTCTATATTTTGTAAATCTTCCCTCTGTTCGTTTTTAAATGTTAATGACATTTATTCTCCTTAATTATAAATATCGTATGGTGGAAAAACCATCTATTTTGTTAATATCTATTATCTTATCAACCATATCACGTGTTTTATCAATGTGAGATATTGTAACTATAAAATCAAACTGCGTTTTTAGGTAATCAAACAATAAATATAATGAATTGAAGTTACCACTATCCAATGAACCAAACCCCTCATCAATAGCTATAAAATTAGGTCGTGGTAAGTTTGATACATTCGTTAGTGCTGTTCTAATTGCTACCGATGATATGAACCGTTCCATACCACTTGATAATTCCAATGGCCAATATTTATCATCAGAATATGCTATATATGAATTTATATTTTTACCATCGGTGTTTAGTAGTATCTGAAAATCTACTAATGGATTTAATATGTTGTTGATTTCAATTTCTAACTTTGGTAATATGTTGGATATTAATTGATATGGTATACCATCTCGCTTTACACATGATAGGTATGATTCATAACCCTCATACTTGTTTTCCATAGTTTCAAGCGTATCAATTGATGCACTTATATTTTCGATTGTATTAGTGGATATACTCACATTACCACTAATATCAACTATGGATTCATTTATTTCACCTATAGCTTCATCCATATCACTTAATGATATCCTATGTTCATTTATCTTTTCGTTTAATTTTGAATTATATTGAATTAAAACTTTTTTTTCTATCCAATTCTGAATGGATTGATTTGTAGATTCTAGTGAAATATTTAGATTTTGTAATTCCAATTTACAAGAATTAGATATTAGTTTCAACCTATCAATTTCATTTTCAAGCTCTAATATCGATACGTTCAACTCCTTTACTTCTGTTAGTGTGTCAGTTACATCGTGCTTTTTAACCCCAATAGATGCACTATCGAATTCACCACCAAGTGTAAGTAATTTCATAGATATAAGCCTAATTTCATTTTCTAAATTTTTAGCTTGCTTTGCAAATGGTGTATTTTTATTAGCTACACAATGGGTGCACCCATCATCGAAAGATAAAGAACCAATACCATCTAAGTGTTTTTGTTTATGTGACATATCATTTTCCAATTCAGATACTTGCAATTGAATTTTATCTAATAATTTGGAGTAATGTTGATATTTGGTGTAGCTTTCTTTTAGTGATTCAATGTTAAATTTAGAATATTCCATATTCAAGCAGTTTAAAGTAGTACCTTTTTTTGAAAGTATATCAATGTACTCCCCATACTCAATCTGCTTTTTTTGTATTTCATTTTCAAGATTATCTCTATCTGTAGTTAATTCTTCTATATCGATATTAGTTATATCAATTGACTTTATTTGAGATAACAATGTCTCTATTTTATTAGATAAGTCGTTTCTATTTAGTTTTAATTTATTTAATTTTAATTTAGTGTCTGATAATATAGCATTCTGCTTTTTAAATTCAATTTTTGATTGTGATAGTTTTTCCGGTAAGTTTCTATTTTTATAATCCTTAACCAAAGCACTTAGTTCTTTTATATCATCGCTAGCTATTTGATACAACTTTTCAAATACGTTAATATTTAAAAACTGAGCTAATAGTTCCTTTCTTTCTTTTTGTGATTTATTAATGAACCCACCGCTATTGTTTTGGTTTGACATGGCTGTTAATACAAATTCATCATAAGAACCAACGTACTGTCTTATTATTGAATTAGTTTCCCTACGTTCTTCACCATTTAATGAATGTGTTTCACCATCTATAATACAGTAAAACTCGACATTAACTTTTACAGTACCCCGTTTGGGTGATTTTTTACCAATTCGTTCAATGTAATAATCTATACCATTTATTTCAAAAACATACTTACAACTGAATTGTGATTTTTGGTTATTTAATACATCAATAGCCTTTGATGTTCTTGAACATTTATCAAATATACAAAATGATAAAGCATCCCATAATGATGATTTTCCACTTGCATTTGGCGCAAATATACCATAAGTACCATTTAAATTTTGAAAATCAATGATATTATTTTCACCATATGAAAACATATTTGAAAATTCAAATCGTTTAGGTTTCCAAATTATATTTTTAAGCTTGTTATTATTAGTGATTCTGTTGTTAATATCAGTATTTATTGATGTTACTACATCAATCTGCGTATCACTTAGGATAAGTTTATCGTTCAAAAATTCTTTAATAAGTTTATTTTGAAATCCAACATCATCCAAGTTATGAATTGATAAGCTTGATTTTTTATTGGTGCTTTCATTTACATTAAGTACTTTTTGTATGGATAATTCCTGTACCTTGCAATTTGTCTTTATATTGGTAACTATTTTATCCAACTGTGATTGTGTTGTGTTGTTAGCTCTGATTCGTATTCTCGGCTTAGTTGGTATCTCAGGATTACCAATTAATTTGCCATTTTGTACATCTAAAGTAACATATCCATAATCATTATGTATTGGTACGAATTCAGATTTTTTAGTATCAACATCCCATACCAAAATACCATGTTCGTTATATTTAGCTTCTGAGTGGTTCTGCATAATAGTTGAACCACAATATTTAACAGTCCCACTATCATTTAAAGATTGATTTGGAACGTGTATATCACCTAATAGTACTAAATCGTAACCATTAAATGAGTCAATATTTACATTCTTATTTTCTATCTGAAATCCATGTTCTGTTTTTACGTTATTAACAGGCCCATGATATAATGCTATTTTATAATCACCACTAACATCGTTTGATTTTATTATATTTTTCGAATCACCAAATACAGATGTATGTGAAAATGAAATACCACCCATTTGCCAAACACCACTATCTTTTAAGTAATGTAAGTTTTTATGGTTTATAGCATTTACAATCGGTGTAAGCGCATCCATTCTAGATGGGTTATTCAGATTAGCATCGTGGTTTCCCGGTATCAATATGGTTGGTAATAAATCAGATAGTCTTTTTAGAAATGTTTGAGTCATTTCTATAACTTCAGGTGTCATATCGGTTTTAGCATGGACTATATCACCGGCTAATACAATAACAGATTCTTTGGTTTTTGTATCTGAAATATATTTATATAGTCTATTAAAAACTTCTCTATATTCTTTGTGTCGTTTAAGGTTTCTTATATGTACATCAGCAATATGGTAAATTTTACCTATATTACCCTTATAATCAATCTTTATTGGTTCTAGCATACATTCATTAGTTTGTATTCCATTAACTTCTTAAAAGTTAATTTTTTAGTATTTTTCATTAATTCGTAAAAACTATTAAATCCCATTTCAGATGGGTCTGAATTTCCAAGTTCTATAAGATGTACATCTATACCAGTGTTCATCAATTCTTCTGCAAATCTTACTGAATTTTTTAGTGCATCCGAATCTAATGCAAGATATATTTTACTTACACCATTTTTTATGATACTCTTTTTTATATTTGATTGTGGTGATTTACCAAATAATGGTATTGAATTATTCCTTATTGCTATAGCATCAAATACACCTTCACATATCACAATAGGAAAATCCCAATTAACAAACAATTCAAACCCAATTACATCTTTTGATACTTGTGGGTTTTTGTGTTTAAAGTTACTTTCATAGAAACTTCTACCTACAAAGTAATTTAATCTACCATTTGAATCATATGATGGTACAATTATCTTATTTTTATATTGACCACTATCACAATATCCGATTGAATATTTTATTATTTCACTTGGAGATACACCCCTACCAATCAGATAATTTAATGCGTGTTTTCTTATTATAGAGTTTGATGGTTTCCAAAGTGGGATGTATTCAGATGGTAGTTGAACACTTTCAGTAACTTCATCTTTTTTATTAGTATGGTATCTATACTTTCGCTTGAGTATAGAATTGTGCTCAGACCATACATTCTTACTAACCTTTAGTTTTTTGAATAGGGATTTTACAGTTTTTCCCTTTTCATCTGAAATCCAACAATGCCACGGGTTTAATCCATCCGAATTTAATCGTATGTTTATTTCTAATTTAGGTTTGTAATGTTGTTCAAACGGCGAATAGAATGCATAGTTATCACCTGAGGTTTTTTTAGATTTACCTAAAACTGATTCCAATAAATTTAATAATCGTTCTTCCATATTGTTATAATATACGAAAAAAGATTGAACTATCCAAAAAAAGTTTGAAATTGTTTTGGTGGTTCATCAATCCATTCTTGTGGTATCTCCTTCTTTGCCCACTTGAATCCGTTTTTGGTGCACCACTGCGCATATGTAGTTTTAGAACCTTTATATATCTTACCATTTGGCGATTGTAATACGAACCGTAAGTCCATATCAGGATTTTGCTCTTTTATGATTAAGTGTTTTTTTCTATCACCAGGTAGAAACCACCCTTTAGATTCTATGTATATACCATTTGGTAATCTAAAATCAGGTTTATACGTATGTTCTGTAGCAGGTATTACGTACTTTATCTCATTCTGTTCATACTCACCATCAATTCCTTTGGACTTTAGTTGCTCATCTATCTTAGTTTCAAAACCACTTTTATGCCCCTTTGAACGTTGAATATGTGCCCAATTTGATTTTTTTATCATACTTCATATGGATTTATTCGCCAAGAATCTGATTCTATTTCTGAATGAATTTCACCATCAACATATTCTGTATAATTCGATAGCTCATCATAAATACACTTATCACAACTTTTCAGTTTTATTAAAACTTTACTACCATCTAAAGAATATCTAGCGCTGGTTGGGTTTGTTACGGCAAATGTAAATATTTTATCTAAATTTTCATCATTAGAATTTACTATGTAATATCTATTCATTTTAAATTATGTATCAAATGGTGATTGAAATATTTGGTCACCAGATTCCATATTTCTGGTTCTAACACTACTTGTTGTAGCTGATAAATCAGTTATGGTAAATTCACCATCGCTGAATATGGAGTTATTTATATCAAGATTTATTATTAGATTGCTAGAACTTGGAATTAGTGTATTATTATACAGATTGTTTACATCGTTTGATGATAATTCAACATCCCACATCCGTACTATATGTAAATCACTATCTGTATAAGCACCAAGGTCTGGTATACTACCTATTGTTAATGGTTCTGAATTTAATATTGTTCCACTTGTGATTGGGCCACTACCTAATACTGATGTGAAATGTGGTTTCGTTGATGCTGTGTTGTTTATATAAAATTCAATATCATCTTTAGTTCCACCACCATTGTAAGTAGTAACCACATGATTCCAAGCATCAAATGTTACAGCGCTGCCGCTAGAATATGCATCAATATACCCAGCTGCTGCTTGTCTTAATTGTAAACGTGCTGTACCGCTAAGAGTGGATGCTGGGTTATATCCTAATACTGAATTAAAATAACCACGAGGTAGACCACCATCCCACTTTGATAATTGAAACTTTGTACGAGATGATGTAGTAGCATAAAACCACGTTTCAATACTAAATGCATCAGTCCATTGCTTTCTATATTCTACATTATTACCTAATAAAATATCTTCATCTACACCATCAAATCTTAAAGATTTTATTATTGTTGGCGATGGAACGATTGGACATGATTTTTTAGGTTGAACTGATTTAGGTAACGTTATTGTGTTTTCAGTAGTTGCAGCCCAATCCACATCAATTGGTTTATTCCATACAAAAGAACCATCCGATGTTTCTGTTAGCGTTATGTTTGGTGATTGCTCTTCTAACTGCCCAACGAATGGCGTTCCAAATACACCATCTAAATCAAATCTAACTTTTACAGTTACATCAGTATCATTTCTTTTTTTAAGTGCTGAACCAAGTTTACCAACTGCTAATAAATCACCAAAATCATTGTATAATCCAATGGTGGTAACATATGGTTTAAAATTAGAACCAGTAGCGAATCCCTTTAAGGATGTGTTATTTATATCATCATTTTTACGTAGAGTTGGGTTTTGTGATACGTTAAATTCATTAGCACCAATTTCACATAGTAATGATACTTCGTTCAACTGCTTTGATGATTTATATTTAACTTGGAATCCACTATCAGAACCATAATCCCAATTACCATTTTTACCAACTAAAACATTTTTATAGATGGGTCTTGGGTCTGATATGGATATTATACCATGTTTGTAAAAAACTTCACCAACCACATTTGTTTGATATGCCGAACCGGTAACATAATCATTATTTGATAATAAGTCTATTTGTGTATCTGTTAAGTTTGTGTTGTATATTCTAACTTCATCTAATGATGCGGATAATGCTCTGAAATCACCACCTATCACATCGTTATCGGCATCGGATAAAAACTTAGAACCAAATAAAATATCGTATTCGTTTTGAATCTGACCACCAAATGATAAAGATGATGATGCTTCTTTAGTACCATCTACCCATAATTCTAATTCAGAACCATTTTTATTGAAAACAATATGGTGTTGGTTTGTGTCATTCACCCTAGTTGTGGATAATAATGATGTAGTTGTTAGTCCATCTGAAACAGCTATTTCTACAAGACCTATATTAGTATTACCCGAACCATCTACACTTGTTCTGTTGTGTACTTTTATTTCAAAGGGGTATATTGATGTTGAAACGTTTCTACGTCTTAAAATAGGATTTATGGATGTATCTATACCATAGTCTCTAAAAGTACCATTTTTACTAACTATCCAATTATATTCTGAAGATACATCAAATTGATAATTAGGTAACGTAACCCACAATGATATAGCGTAACTATTATCTTTAAAGAAATTGAAATTTGTGTTGTGGTCTACTCTAACATAGGAAGAACTACCATTTAAGGATATTTGCTTACCAGATGATAGCTGTGCATCACCAGTTGTTTCTATACCACCAATATATTTTAAACACCTACCAACCGCATTGTGGCTGTAATTACTATTATCTTTGATATGGTCATCATATGGGTTTCTATTATTTAATTCTTCATTAAATCCCCAATAACCAATTAGATTGGTGTAAGAAGCGTATGAACTTGTACTTATAGCATTATCTATAATATTACCATGATATTCATTTATCTTTTCATCCGATAAATTTAGTGCTGATACTATTGATGATGTTACACTATTATCTGTTATGGTGATGCTATTGGGTTTTAAACCATCACCCATTCTTTTAACCGGTACTGAAAATATAGAAGCGGATGTATATAATATTCGTTCATTACCAGCCCTATGTTTATAAAATGTTTGATTTAAGCTAGACCAAACATTCTTTTGAAACATATTAGAAAGTAGTGGTTTGTTATTTGATGCTGAATTATCTAATTCATCGGATTCTCTAACAACTTCGTTATCTACAGATTCGGATACATTTATTTTTTGATTCAATAACGGGGTTATACCTTTTAATACAGATATTTGATAGTAATCATCACGATAATTAGAATCGGTTACTATCCAATTTTTGTATACATAATAAGGTTGTGTTCTTATTAATCCACCACATGGTAACGGTTTGTAAACTGCCATTATTGTTCATATTTAAAAATCTAATTTAACCTTTACTAAGATTTCATTTGAAAACGATTTTAGTATAGGTTGTGATAATTTTGCTACTGCTAATAGTTCTTGATTGTTATTATATAAGCCAACTGTAGATATGTAGACTTTAGGATTATTTACAAATGTAGTTTGAGTAAATGAACCATCAGATGATGTTGAAAATGATGGATTATTTGAAAAGTTATATTCACCATTTTTAGCTCTTACAAAATAGAATGTTGATTTAACATCTTCTTCATTACGTGCTGCAAATCCATATGATGTATTTATAACAGCCGCTCCACTAATTGATGTAAATAGTTTAAATGAATTATCACCATTTAAATTAGAACCTGTAACTGTATTGAAACTTAACTCACTATTAAGGGTATCAGCGTTTATTACTATAACACCTTGCTCTGGATAGACTTGACCATAATATGTTTTGGGTGAATATACACCTGATGATATAGAACCTGATACTAAATTAAACACCCTACCAATCTGTGTTGATGTTTGGTTTGAATCACCAGAATCATCTATTAGCGATACAACTTTATTTATGGTGGTATCCACTTGTACATTTGAGCCAGTATGTACATTATTAGCAAAAACACTACCACTCAATGCGGCTAAATTAAGTTGAAAATTACCGGGGTCTAATCTATCTTTCAATCTGGCTCTATTAACATTTACAACATATATTTGGTTAGTAGATACCGAGTTGAATTCAAATGTTCTTTGGCTATCCGGTAAAAGCGTTTGAACATATTGTGAGTATATGGCTTGTGATGGTGAATCCTCATTAACTGATAATGAGCCACTACCAAGTTTGTTTCCATATGTAACTGAGAATTGTGCTACCGATGTAGATGTCGTAGAAACGCCATCAAATATTTCATAGTAATACTGCTTTTGCGTAGATGATTGACCGGATGATGTATGAAATGTAGTTAATGTACCTACATTACCAGACCATAGACCCCTAGTTACTCTTTCAGAGCCACCTTCAACTACATCACCAACTTTAAATGTTGTATATGTTCTTTTTACAGTATTATATACACCTGCGGGTAAAACTGACATTTATTTTCCTTTTATTATTTTAATTAAAATGATGTTGTTGGTACGTTGGATATGGTGGGGTTATTATTAACTTGTAAAGTTATTTCCGTTCTACCACCAGTTTCATTTCCAACCACTACAATTTTTGTGCTTATATTTATACCAGTATCTAATATTTTAGAAGTAACTGTAAAGGTTGAACCACACGTTACTGTTATATTTCGTCTATCTTCATTTACACCTACAGGGTCGGTGTTGTTACCAATACCATTACCATCGCCAGTAATAGTTGCGGCATCTGAATTTAAAAGTGTTACTGTGTATCCCAGTGATTCATTACCGCCATTTATGGTTGTTAAATTTACAGTATCGGTAAACCCACCTTCTAATAAGGTTATACTATCCTTAGCATTTATAATTGGTATTCGTACTGTATTCTTAGGTAAGCTAAGTAACTTATATTTTAAAGAATAATTCTCGTCTGTAACAGCTTCTATGATTGGCATATTTTCAATTATGATACCATAGTAGTCAGACCCAAGCGGATGTGCTGGATTCCATAAATTATAATCAACTTCATCGTCAGCTAATGCGAATTGGCTGATAACAAAGAAGTCTCTACCTTTAGCTAGCAATTCACGACCTTTTTTTGTTAAAATAGCATCTACCGTAATTGATGAATTATCTAAATATCCCATATGTGATTTTCCTTTTTATTATGCTTATCTTACAATAAATATATTAATAAATATTGTTAAGTTAAATTTTACGTATATTTTAAAATGTAATCCTTTTCACTACTATCATCCAATAAACTTAGTCTAAGTTTTTCTAATTCTAATTTCTTTTTAATTTCAGTATCAGTTATCTTATCACGATTGGTTAGTATAAGTATATCACTTGAATTTGTTATTGAATTTATATCGAAATCCGATTCACTACTTTCTATAATATCTCTATGTGGTATTATTACTCTACCCATTGATATTTCCAAATCAGAAATATCTTGCTTTGTTTTTTGAGTCGGACTAAGATTTTCAATTTCTGGATTTGATTTTAACTTTACCTTTTGTTCTAACATAACATCATCTTCCAAAAAAGTTTGTATTTCGGATGGTGTTAATTTGTTTATTTTTAGTTCGTTTTCTGATAATTTTCTTAATTTTTCACGCGCCAACCTATCTACTTTGTTTTTTTGTAACTCAGCGTTGGGTATTTGTAATAATTCTTTACCACGTTGTATAGATTCTTTTACAGTACGTTCTTCACCACTGGTAATGAATTTATCCTTTACTATCATTGGATATGTATTTTTAACATATAGGTTAAATTCATCTTTCATCAATTGTATCTTTTTATTAAAGTTTTGCCTACGCTTTAGTTCATCTTGAAATGCGGATTCAATATCAACCCGACGTTCGTTTTCGATAGTTCTTCTATAGGTTTCTTCTTGCATTAATCTTATTGAATCTTCATCATTTAACCCATCCGTTGATATAACAGTTGGAACGTTCTTAATTCGCTTAGCTGGTTTAGCTAATATTTCAGATAACTGTTCATTTGTTACCTTATCTGAATCTAAAACTAATTTATTATTTTTTATTGGTTTGCCAGTGTCTACTATAAGTTCTACTGGTTTTATAATACCGGACACCTTAGTGGATTCAGATGTAACATCAGTTGGTGAACTTACTAATGGCTTTGATTCTGAAACCTTTATTTTATTATTTACTATTTTTTCGTTTTCATCCATTTATTTACCATTTTTTATATTAAATTCATTACGTCGGGTATCTTCTGTATCCTGTCTTAACTTTTCTAAACTAAAGTTTAAGTCAAATTCACGTATACGTTCTTCTTCAATTTTTATTAAGTTTTGTAAATTTCTACGAAATTCAACCAAATCATCGTTATATTGCTGTTGTTGATTAAATTGTAATTGTGAATTTATAACTAATTCATCCATTAATAATGTACTTGGCGTTGTGTTTGTTCCTAATTGTAAATTACCATCAACTGCATTTTGTGATGTTACCACCAATATGTTTGGGTCTGCATTAAAAACTTCAACTACAGGCCCACCATCAGGTGTTTGTGTTGAATTCGTTGTTATTGAATCCGATGTTATACTACATCCATTGAAAAATAGGTTATCTAATGATAGTGGTAAATTATCTGTTGATGTTACAGATGGTTTTAATGATGATGAATAAAATAAACCAAGTGATGCTGATAATGATGATGAATAAAAGAACTCGGTCGTTGATGCATCTACAGATGGTCTACTATTAAGTATAGATGTACCAATTGGATTGTAATTCCAACTACCATTCGAACCCGTTATCCAATTTATACCAACTCCGATATTAGCCGATTGTGAATATATTAAGATATCATATTCATATACAGATGGTGTATACTGTGTACTTACTGTATCAGCCCCAACCGATTCTAAATCATCTCGCTGTGCTGTAACTACTAATTCATTACCCAAATCAAATGTGGTATTATATATTGTATTTGAGCCTGTTATATTATCAGATACATCTATGTTTAAAGTAGCTTCGTAATTAGAGTATTCACCACTTGGTGGTTTATCGGTTTGTTTTAATATTAATGTGTATTGTGGTTGTGTATAACTTAGATTAGTTTTTGATTTAACCTTTGGCCTTTCTAAGATATGTGGTTCAATTAGGATACCAGATTGATACTTAACCCTAGCGGGTAGCAATTGCTTAATCTGTTTAAATACTGATAAATCATATCTTGATAACAAATCTATTACCGTATCTATCAAATTCCTAGAACTATACTTTCTAAAAACTTGCCTTCTTAAATGGTCTAACTCAACATTTGTATCATTGTATCCATCTCTAAAATCAGGGTCACCAATAAAATCATCCAATTCAAAATGTCCTGTATGGTTGTATATATCATCATTATACATACTTGTAGCGGATAGATAAATTCCCAATAAATTTGAATCAATTGGTGCCCTATCAAATGCAGATTTTTCTTTTTTATTATCAACATCTAAATTACCACTCAATGTACTAGATTCAATTCTAACTTTATTATTTAATATATTGTTGAATGCGGCTGATGGTACTTTTGTATAATATTCATCAACAACACCTAATAAATCAGTAGAATCAAAACCAAATAATGATGCCGATACAATTCTTCCATCTTGACTTGATGTTATTTGCTGATTTGGGTGTTGTGATAATACACCATATGGGTTTGTTACACTTTTTAACTGAGAATCTGTTATATACCTAAATTTCAAATCAAAAAATGATGCAGTTGGTGAATTACTATGATACATTTCTCTTGATAGTGTATGTTCATCCATTACTATTTCAGATAGTGGATTTGCATAGTATCTTATTTCTTGAATAGAACCACTTAAATAATTTGATGATGCCCATAGTGATGGAACACCACTAGCTGGAACTGCTGGGTTACCGATTAAAACAGTACCACTACCAGTCCACGCCGCATTATACGATGGGTCGGATGACCCATTGATTGATATACTAGCAGATTTTCTTACTGATATTTCATCTGTTCTATTTCTACGATAATGGATAGTATATATATTATTTTGTGTAATATCATTTATGGGTGTACTTCTTTGTAAAAAGAAACTACTCATAGTTGAATCGAATACCTTAACATCGGATATTGATGCTGATTTATACCCACCACTACCACTAAGATATAAATGTATATTACCCCTATCGGATGAACCTGTTGGTTCTAATAGAACTAAGAAATCAACCGATGAGCTGCCTGTTTTGTAAAGTAGTGTTGTTTTTTGTTGAACATTCTGTTTGAATTGAAGTTCAATAGTATCCATTGAATTTACACTATCTAAAACATAAGTTACCGGATTTATATCATTCATCTTATCCCAAGGTACTGATACATAACTTGGTGAATTCATTCTTAAATTATAAACAAATCTGTCATGTTCCCATATTGGTTTAACATCACCATCAACAACAGGCCCACCATATTCCTTTATGTTTAAAAAAGTTTGTGGTATACCATACGTTGATATAAGTGCTTTTACTGACCTAGCAGTACCTTTTGTTTTTAGTAGGTATGGTAGGGTATTTACAATTCTTCTCCAAACCTCATAAGTTATCTGTTCATCGGATTTAGATGCTAATGAACCACTTTGTAATGGGGTACCTGTATTATCAGTACCCAATGCGTACTTCCATAAATCAGAAGTTTGTTTACTATTAGTAAGTTGCCATCCCATTGACTTAGCAACATCATATAATAATTCGCTTGGCATACCATCAAATGGATGTTCTTCACGCTCATGTATTGATGTTAACTTTTTAATGTAACTCCATGTTATATCAAAATGATGACCTACCATATCAATAAACAACACATATTCAAGATTTAAAGAATCTTCAGCTATTGATGCTGGTATCAATTTGGTTAATCTAGCATCATTACTTGCATCAAATATACTTGCTGAATCAATTAACCCATTGTAATGATTCGTACCTAATGTAGATATGGTTGATACTAATTCTAATGGGTATTCGGATGTTTTAGGCCAAGGACTAATACTAAAAGCAGATGAGCTATAGTGGGTATATAATGAACCTGTTGTTTCATAATATAAGAATTTCTCAAACCCATCAAAACCACTTACTACATTATCACGCCTTGTTATCGATTGTGATATATTTGTTAGTGCATTAGAACCACTTACAGATTGTAAGGTTGTGATTCTACTGTTAAATGATTGTATTAATTCTAGCTTATATTTAAAGTTACGTACACGTTCAACCGCTGATGAAAAATGAACAAAGTTACCAAAATCAGTATAATCTACATTTACATTGATATTACCGAACGATGAACTTATATATTTATCTATTATCTGCTGTGATGTACTTAGGTTAGCATCTAATAGGGAATTCCAACTTTGTAAATCTGTTCCAGCTGATTGACCATATGGTGTAAGATTTAAAGTAAAGTTTGGTGGTGAGAAGTTATTTTGAATTTGTTCTACAATAGCTGGGTATAATATAATCCTTTCAATTTTTGAATCTCTTACGATTCTATGCATTATTGGATTTATATTTTCCAAAGCTGGACTCAATGGCTTGTATAACTTAACAATTATTTTTTTAAGATTATTAGGACTACTTGTATCTATACTAGCATCAAAATAACGTACTTTAAACTCTGGTATTATAAAATCACCAGTGTATGTAAAATCTGCTACTATATTGTAGTATCTACTTAAATCACTTGTATCATTAGTATAATATATAGGGTTACCATTAGTATCCGTCTCTTGAACTAATGTTACATCAGTTACATTACCATCTACATCTAATATGGGTGTTACGATGAATTTAGCGGCACGGCCGGTTGTTTTATTACCAGTCACATTTCCGGCTAAGTTGAAGCTAGCATCTGTTATTTCTATCCAAAAGTTATCATCGGAATCTTGTAGTGTTGGATAAAACTTTGTAGGTGTTGATATCGGACCAGTGGAAAAGCTATCAATTGGAAACCCATTTGATGGTGTAAATGATTTAACAACTTCACCAACACGTTTATTGTTATCAAATCTAACATCGGTTACAATTGATAATTCGTTATTTCCAAAGTTTAAAGATAGGTTTTCTTTGTTATTATTTGCAAAGTTACCAAACCCAATTAGCTGATATAATTCTGTTAAGTTTTCTAAGTTATCAAATGGCGATAATTCCAATTCAGTACCATCCGCTGATATCCTATCTATCTTTAATTCAGATGTTATTGGTTTAACGTAGTTGTAAACAACACTATAATAACCTTTATTTAAATTAGCTTGCCTTATATCGTATTCAGGTACATTTAATATATCATATGTATAGTCGGCAGTTGGGTCTGCTGTTGTATATTTTAACTCGTATGGTGGTAGTGATTGTATTAGATTTCCAGATGAATATATATGTGTTTCTACAAACGCATTATCCATTATATTTTCCGATGGTGGGAATTGTGTAGCACTATCCGATGGTAGATTTAGCCTAACCAGCTTTGATAAATCTAGCGCAGAAAAAACAGGCACACTATCTATTGGTGTTTTTGTATCTGTTACTATATTTGGGTTTTGAAATCTATCTATCATTTTAAGTTATATTTGTAATCTGTATGAAGTTTGGGCTTGGGTTTATAAATTGATTGGATGCATTCCAATCTCCAGTTAATTTAAAAATACCAATGATTTCACCAGTTTGATTTATTTGTAATATACCACCCGTATTAGTAGCATTATTCCAATTAGATGATATATCAGTTTTGATAGTACCCGGTATTTGATTCCACCCAGTACCTTGGGTATCGGTTACTATCTTTTGAAGTAAATCATTATCAGCCGCGTTTAGTTTAGTGGATAGATTAGTATCTTTTAATTCATCAAACGATTCTATTAAAACATAATTATTAGTATAAGTTCCAACATATGGTGTTGTAGTACTACTATCTGTATATAGTTGAGCTCCAGCTGTTAACTGACCTACATAATAAACGGTGTTCTTATTAGAAGTATTAACTATAAAAGGTTCTAATACGTGTTTCCATTGATTAGATGAAATTCCAACACTAGGTGGGGCTATGGCTGGTCTCAATGTTTCTTTAAGCCTTCGCCTTGCACCTTGGCTACTTTGGTCGATATAGTTATTATTACCATCACCATATATCACCATCTCAACTGTATTGGATACTTGCTGTTGCTGTTGTATCTCAGCATCACTTAAAACTAAGTTCAAATCCACAAAATTATTACTTACTACAGTTGGTTGTAAATCTGAAATATCATTTATTAATTCATCTGATGCCAAATCAATAACATCATTATATTTTTCAGTTTGGTAAAATACAGTTTTAGCAGGTATACGTTTTAACCCATATTGTAGCGTTGAGTCGCTTGGTAACGTATACGATATTATCTGGTCAGAAAAGTTCTTTCTGATTGCTCGTCTGTTTATTAATAAATCATATATGTTTATTGGTGTATTTGGCATTATCTAACTACTTTAAATATGTATCCATTATCAAAATATTCTTTTCTACCACTTCTATCAACTCTAAATTCAAACTTATAGAATCTTTCAGCTTGTAGTGTATTGAATCTAAAATCAAAGTAATTGCCAGTTGAATCACAACTTACCTTAGTATACGTTGTATCAAATGGTATCAACACTAAATTAGTTTCAGCATCTCTTACTTGATAATAAGTAGTTTGTGGTAGATACTTTATGGTTGAATACGTAGATGATGTTGAAAAAGTTCTTGTTGGATATCTATCCCTACCAACTATTCTAATTTTAGCAATTGATTCTTCTTTGTATTCAGATAATAAATTCTTAGGATACATAACTATATTTTCATTTGTTAATTCTTGCAAAGATGTAGTTACAAATGATGAATCATCCCACCTAGCTTCTAAAGTTGGAACATATATAGTATGTGTTTCATTTGAAAAGAACTTTGATGAACCATATCTTATAGAACCACTTTCTTGGGTATCTGGTCTTTTTATGATAAACCCATTATTAACACGTGAACCACTTAACCAATCTCTAACATATTCACTTATTTCAACTTTCAAATCGCTAGTTGATTTGTTAAACGTTTGTGAATATTGTGTATTGTTAACAGATGATGTATACCAAGTGCCACCACCATCGTTAATTATGGATGAACCAGTAGTACCAGTAGTAAATGAACCAGTCGGCCATTTAAAACTATCATTTCTGAATTGCCAAGAGCACCCATTCGTTACGATTGGATTATAATGGAATTGACCAATACCTTCTGACCAACTTTGTGAAACTTGTCGTATATCTAGTTGATATTCAGATTGAACTTCGTTTTCTTCAGTAGATGTTAAGTTAAGATAGAATTTAGCATTTGGTGATATATCACCATCTACAATTGATTGTGATATGTTCGAAATATCAAATTGTACCAATATTCTACTATTACCAATGAAAGTTTTTTCTGTTTCTTCATCATAAAACTTGGTTACCTCTAATATTTCATCGACACCGGTGTTCTGAGCTCTACGAGTTGTTTGCTCATATATCGTTGAATCTTTTTGTCCGTATATTCTAAATATCATTTATTTACCTTTTAAAAAGTTTGTGGTATAACTCTACCACGAATATCACTATTTGGAAACTTAACTTCAAAAACTGATGGGTCTTTTGGTGGATATATAATACCCTGCTTTGATGCCGTTTTTATACTATATTTATTTGGCGAATAACTACCATTAAATTTATTACTGATTTGTAAACCACCAGCACCATTTATATCTGGTCTTACAACCGATAGTACACCATCGATACCATCCAATAAAACATAAATTTTAGATAAATATATTGGTTCGTTTATTCTCCAATTATCTATATTGAAATATTCTTTTAATACATTAATACATCTTAGTAGAACTTCGTTAGCGTTGTAGTTTGGTAAAGTTATTATTTCAAAATCAACTGCTATATTTACTATAAATGCGTTTTTAATATTTACAGCATCGGTTAATATCCTATGATACGATATATACGTTCTTAAATTATCTTTGGTAGCGGGATTTAATTCAGTTAATATTTTATTATTATCATACCCCAATGTATATAAATTAAGTGCCAGCGGGTTATCAATTTCAGTTGTTGTTATCTGACCTTCACTTTCTACACTTTGTAACTGACAATCTTGTGTTATATATGCTTTTGCTACTGAACCGAATTGTGGTGGTAAAGCATAACATCTCATTAGGTAATCTTCTCGTGTTACAGTTCTGTTTTGTGCTCCGAAATATGCCATAGCATTATTACGAATTTCTTCCATCGTTTCTTCACTTCTAGCACCACGAGCTGGTTCTTGATTAGTTGTGGCAACTGAACTACGTACAAATCTAACTAAAGAACCATCTAACTGATTTTCGTTTTTGAATGTTGTAGTTATGCTTGTTACGTTTGTTAAGTCTTTAGCAGGTACATTATCAGCTATACCATTACCAACTAAATATTCAACAGTTAATGTTGTATTGGATGGTGCAACACCATAGGTTTTTGTATATAAAAAGTTTGATGGGTCAATACCTTGGTCTAAATCACCAACCACATTATATAAAGCTGAACCAACGTTATCTGGATTTGGTATTATTTCTTCATCAGCATTAGATGATATACCTGCGCCAAATTGTATAACAACCGAATCCTTATCTTCAAATCTAGTTGTAAATCGCTTTGGAACTTTTTTTAACTCTAAAAGATATGGTGTATCACCACTATATGGAAAATATTCAGTAGAATTATCTTCATTATTTTCAACTTGCTCAAATACTGTATTTTGTGCTAAGTATGGTACTTTAGTCCAAACATCATCATCACTATCAGTTATTTTTGTAATTCTAATAATATCTTCATCTTCAATTTTTATCTTATCATATATTCTTGGTGAACCAAAAGTAAATGTTGATGTTTTAACAGTACCACTACTAGCTTTTATATTCTTTTTTAAAAGATAATATGTTGGTTGATTTGTAGTGTTATCAATCTGATAAACGGTTACTTCTGTAGGACTGAATGATGATGATACTGAAAAATCTATAAGTTGAGTAGTTCTAAATTCAACATCTCTAAAATCAGTAGACCCGATAGTCATTCCTTCAGCTATAATCATAGCATATGAAAAATCAGGCTTTACATTATCACCACTTCCCTTTGCCGGTACTAACTGAAATACATCCAAATCAACAGTAGCAGGTACAACATTCTTTGGTTTGTAACCATATGCCGCGGCAAGATTAAATAGATTAGCTTTTTCTTCCGCCGTTGTAAGTAATGATTCTCTAAGTTGTGTATCTGTATAAAATGATAATACATCACCAACATAAGATGCCATTTCTATAAACATCATACCAGGTGATGATTCATTAAAATCATTATATGTATTTGGAAAATAGGTTTTAGCAAAATCTATTAGGTTTTTTCTAAACTGCCCGAAATCCCTACCAATTAAACTAACATCCCTATTTAGTGTTTCATATTTTTTCTTTGTTGGCATTATAGTTCCTATTCTATTATTGTATTTCCAGCTGAATCTACAAAGATTATTATTTGTGTATTAGCTCCTTGCTTAGTAACTCTAAAAGATAATTCTATTCTTACTAAGTTTCTATCAAAATCCGGCTGTATTAATATATCATCTATTACTATATATGGTAACCAAAATCCTATATCATCACGTAATGATTGTTCTAAATCGACTTCTAAAGAAGAGTTCATTTGTTCAAATAATAATGATGGTATATTAGAACCAAAATTAGGTTGAAATACACGCTCACCCTTTCTAGTCAATAGTAAGTTTTTAAGATTGGATATTGATTGTTCTTCAGTAGTATAGCTTAAATTAAATAAACCACTACTTTTACCAAATGGTAAAGTTATACCAACAGCAACATCCTTATTTAAATCTAAAGGATTATAGAAATATTCTTTCCGCTGTGCCATTTATCATTTCCCTTTTTTGGCGTTTATCTTTTTCATCAAAGATGAATAGTCACGTGTTAATGCTTCACCAACTTTAGTTCCTTCCAAATTTACATCCATTGGTCTACCATCCGGGTCAACGGTTGGTGTCATATTATTAACGGTAGGTGTTCCACTATCATATCCTAACATTTCAGCCATAGCACCACGATTAAAACCTTGTGCTTGTTGGGATGTAAACATACCATTACCATTTATGTTCTGCCATTCATCAGAATCATAGGTTTCAGTCAATATCTGATTAACCATATTATCTTTTGAGAATTTAATCTGTTTCTTAGACTTAGGTTGTTTAGTTTCTAATATATGGGAAACATCTAATGGGTCAAACTTTGGCTGTTTAACTTTAGGTTGTACATTCTTAGATTCGTTAAGTAGTGATTTGAATTCTTCTCTAACTACTTTTCTAACTATACTTTCTAATAATTTAGCTATTTGTCTTGGTTTCATAGTATTACTTTTGTATATAAATATCAATCAGTTTTAATTTATTACTGTTCCATATTATTTATATTTTGTAAAATTGTCTGAATATTTTGTTTGATGGTTGTACTTTCAATCTTATTTGATTCAGATTTAGTTTTTGATTGTATGAATGATGTAAAGTTTATCAATGGTTGATTTCCTAATTGTGTAAGTACTTGTGATGTACTTAATGATTGAGCTATACTGCTAGATTCATCATGTGCTTTTTCCACATTTTCATTTAACTTAATAACTTCATCTATCAACGTTTTTAATTGTGTAAACAATTCATCCATATCCATAGCCCAATTAGGTGTACATATGTTTACGGATTTATCAGCTGATAGTATTATATAATCGGATTTAGAATTTAGTAAGATTCTATCGGATGATAGGATTATGCTGGGATTATCAAATTGTGATTGTACATCAACACCCCTACCAATATTACGTTGTGATGTTTGTATTCTAACCCGTTGTGATGCTGTTAACCAAATAGATGATAAGTCATCATCTATATTTTCAATAGTAAATTTATTGTATTCACCACTTTGAGCTCTACCATTTGATATTATAGTGATTGGGTCTGATTCATTTGATGTTGACCATGTGGGTCTTTTGGTAGTTTGTGTTGTAGATGGTGTATATCCAAATCGGATAGAATGACCAAACCTTCCTTCAATTAAAACATCACCTAAGAATGGTTGTAATGGACTAACACCGGATTCTTCTATAAAACCCTCACCTAAATCATTTGAAGTATCATCTGTATTAGCAACATTTGGTGTACCGCTTGACGTGTTATCATAATCGTTATTATTTGATTCCGATGGCTGTGGTGCTATAACTGGTGGTAACGCATTATTATTTGGGTTTAATTGAATTGATATGGGATTCATATAGTATAATCTTGAATCCCTAGTAGCTCCATTAGTATTAACACCAATGCTAGGGAATAGTAGAACTAATTCACCTAGTATTGGTAATCTTTTTATATTTGTATCTAACGGATACGCTTTTCGAAGTAATCCAGAAGAGTCGGATATAAGAACATCTATACTATAAATTTCATTTATATCTGAGTCTTTTAGATTTATATTTTTAATTACTCCGGTTTTAAAATTCATTAAGACTCCATATCTTTTAATGAATCAATTTTATCATCAATTATTTTAGCGTTTTCTAATAATTGTTTTTTTTCTTCATCGGATAACCCAAATGAATCTTCCATATTAGATGATGAGTCTTTAAGCATTCTTTGAATTATTGCCGCTAGTTTTACAATCTGGTCATCATTCTTTACTGCGATTTCCATATATTCTTTAATTAAAGGTACTACAACGGTAGCATCATTTATATCCTTAACCAACGGCTCTAACTGACTTATTAATAATTTTATCTGCCTATCTTTCTTTTTTGAATTTGTATATATATCAGACATTATATCTGAAAATGTTTTTCCTTTGAAAAGTTCGGTATCCTTATCCATATATATCCTTTAATTTATATTCAGGATTTAAATATCCATCTTTATTGTACTCGGTTAATAATTCAGCATATATCATTTTTAACTTACCAACTACCTTTGTTATGTATTGTGTATGTACATTAGTTCGTTCTCTTATAAGTATATATAAAGCCTTCTTATTGTAAGAATATAAGTCAGCTCTAGCTCTAAATAGTTCATTTATGCTATCAGCTATCTTTTGGTCACGTTCTTTTGAAAATATATCGAATAAATTAATATCAATATAATCAACGTATTGGTCTATAAAATCGGATTTAGATTCTACTTGATTATTTCGTGTAACCTCATTTGTTATATTACGCGTGGTATCAATCATAGATATATCAGCCTTTGCTTTCATTCTAGCATAGTTATTATTATTTTCATTAAATAAATAGTTTCTAGCTATTACTGTAAAATATGAAAATGCCTTACCTTTACCCTTAGTGAACTTATGTATTTTTTCATTAAGAAACGCAACCACATTAGCCTTTACATCTTCATATGGTACATCGAAGTAGTAAGTTTTCCAAGTATGTATAGAGTTTTCTGCTAATTTATCAAATGCTTTGTGTATGAATCTATTGTAAATTTTATTCCTAAGTCTATCATCTTCACATTCATTATAAGCTATAATAGCCATTTCGGTTATTTTAGTAAAATACCGCTTACCCTTTTTCTTTCGTGCCATCTATATTATACTTTTCGTTAATAGTATTTATTGAATTTTTTAATTGCTTAAATACATATCCAGTTTCATCATCGGATTCAAATGAACCAATCCTATCTAGTTTGGTTATTTTATTATAAGCTGAATCTAAATCATTATAAATTGATAATAATAATTCATCCGTTTTATTTAATTCATCTTCAATTTCTTCATATTTTGTTAGTATATTATAAAGAGCATAAAGGCATATTGCGAATAATGTAAGTACTACTATCAATATTGTTACTGCGAATTCCATATTAAACTTCAGTTGTGTTTCCAAATATTGATTTAAAATCAACTTTATCTGGCATTTTAATATCTTTTAACTTTTGTTTCTTAGTTGGCCTACCACCCTTATTTAAACTATTAGATACTTTTGATTGTTTAAGTTTCAACCATCTTTCATTTTCATATCGCGCTGCCATAATATCAGCCTGATGCATTATAAATGGTAGCGATGTTTTCAATGAATTATCTTTATTATATGATATAAAGTATTCTTTATTACCATCATCATATAAACCATCGGTTAATTTGATACTTAAATATTCTATTTCGGATATTTTGATTCCATAATGGTTTAGTAGCCAAAAAGTTCTATCATTAAGATTCATAAAGTGCATACTAGCGTTTGTTTTATAAATCTTTCCTTGATTTTCTATATGCCATTGTGAATCATTTGGAATGTACCAACTATCTGTATCATTACCAACCTTTCCCAAATCATGATGTAATGCAGTAAATATTACAGTTTCTTTATCATAATCACCAATACCCATACCCATTTCAACATACAAATCATATACCTTTATGGCATTACGTGTAACTCTAAGTATATGGTCAATATACCCACCTGCGAATGCATTGTGAAAATGAGCGGTGGATGATGCTGGCGTAAGGACTATTCGATTCTCTAATAAATCATACATATTGTTTAAGGATTCCAACCTACTACCACTAAAGGTATTATTGATTAGTTTTCTAAACTTAACGTAATTTTCTTGTATTGTTGTTTCATCTAAAATGTGTACCATAACTTTTATTTTTTATTTTTTAATATTGATAATAATTCACTTTCTCTATAAATGTGATATGTTTTTCCACCATTCTTATGTTTAAAGCCAGTACCATCTAATAATACAGTATCTCCAACTTTAACACTCATTGGTATTTTATTACCTGTATGTGTAAATAACCCATCACCAACGGCAATTACCTCACCCATCATTGTTGTTTCTGAACCAGATGGTTTGTAAAGACCACCCTTTGTTTTTTCGTCGTAACGTTTTACTATTTCAATCACAACTCTATCCCCTAAAGGTTTGTATTCCATTTCCATAATTATATTATTTTATCTACGATTCCTAATTCTAAAGCTTGAGTTGATGTTAAAAAGTAATCAGTTTGTTGATTATCTGACCACCATTTCTTATCCTTTTTAGTACATTCTTCCATTATACGATTACAATCATCTTCCAATTGTTCTGCGAATTTAGCATTGGATTTTACATCTGATAACTTACCTGCTGTAAATGATGATAGCTGATGTACCATTATTTTTGAATGTTTAGATACTGCTCGTAATCCCGTACCTGCTGTTAATAACAAAGCCGCTGCAGACATAGCCATACCCCTACATACTATATTTGTTTTAACACCATCATTATCTAATGTACGAATGTAATCTATCAAACCCAATGTTTCAACAACATCACCACCACCAGAATTAAGTAATATGGTTACCGATGTTAAGTTTGGATTAATCTTTCTAAGTAATCTACATTTGGATATAACATCAAATAGTAGTCCCGGTTCTATTAAATCATTAATCATAATGATATTATCAGCTACATCAATACCATAATCCAATTCTCTGAATTCTTGAAACCACTTACTACGCTCATCTGAATTTGTAGTTGTGTAATTTACATTCATTTCAGATTCATTCCCATCGTTATAAAGACTCATACTACATATTTTTTTTACAATTTATTAAATATACGAAAAATTATTTAAAAAACAAAATTTATTACATATTATTTTCGTTGAATCTATCTGAATCTGAATAATTTTTAAAATTAGGGTCAGCCTGGTTTTTAGGTTTTGTAATCTTAGGGTTTGGTGTTTCTATTTGTTTTTTAATTTCTTTTTTTTTACCCAATACTATAGGTAATTCTTCTACATCATCATCAGAATCTTTAATTATAATTGGATTTATTTTTTTAGGTTTATCTGTATATGTTAATTTGTTAAGAGCTAAAACCATAGCTATAGCTAATGGGTCGAATACAAAAACAATTAGTAAGGTAAACCAATTTACAACAACATCCATTGGTTTATTTGTTATTTTTGATAGATATCGAAGTGTGCCTATTTCAGCAGTAACTTCTGAATCGGATTGAACTTTTAATATCTTAAAATCAATATTTGTAACAGAGTCGGTTAAACTTTCTATTTTTGTAGAAATTACATTTCGTTGTTCTTTAGATTCTAGTAACTGGCGTTCTAAAACTCGGCGTGTTGATGATGATGTAGTCGTTATTATTTGACCAGTTTCTCTATCTTTATATTGAATAACATTGTTTGATAAGCCTTTAGATAGTTCTGTTATAGATTCACTCAAATTTTGCTTTTCAACTATTAACATTGATAGTTGATTATTATATCTATCTTTTTTAAATTCCAATACTGATATATTTTTATTTAAGATAGCTAATTCATCTGATGTTTTTTGGTATGCTGATGTTAAGAAACCATATATACCAGCTGATGTTATAATCATTAATACGAATATCGATAATGTTAGATAGTACTTTACCCAACCCGCAGTTTTCCAATGATTGTGTAAATATGATGCAACTATTAATTTAGAAAATTCTAAAGAACTAGCTAAGATTATTACTTCATTTTTAGCACCGGCAAATAATGAACTAAGTCCAAAAACAGAATAATATGCAGCTGATGTAGCTAGCATAAACGTACTTATAAACATTATGAAAATAAAAATGTTTCTTTTATTAATGGTTTTTTTCATTTTATTAGTTTTATTAAATTTTAAATCTGTATTTATAAATAAACTATTTATTTTATAATATAGCAAAATATTATTAATGGGATAACCCCATCAATAATAATTATTAGAATAATTTAAATAAGAAAAAATAATTAAACTAATCATAAACAAGCCTACGGGGTAGTTATATCAACTTCACTCCTGTATTTGATTAAACATAGTTCTTTAGCCTTAGCCTCCAGCATTACATCAACATTATTACCATAAGTATTAATATATTCAGATATATAATCTGAATGTGCTTGGGGTTTAATCTTATCATTAGATTCGTGTAATGATTTAGATTCAGAATAATGAACAACAGGTGTTATATCACCCCAAGTAGATATCGCAAGTTCTAATGCTTCTTTCTCAGTAAGACCACCCGTATTGAATCTATGATGGTGGTAATCAAATACTATTGGTATACCAATCCTATTATGTATGTACATTAAATCTTTTACAGAGTACATGGATGCCTTATCATCGTTTTCTACAGTAAGTCGAGTTTTAACTGAGTCCGGCAATCTTTCAAAGTTTTTACAGAACCTATCCATAGCAGATTTCTTATCACCATACACACCATTACAATGTATATTGATTTTGTTGTAAGGAGTCCTACTCAATCCCATCATATCAAAAACTTCACCATGTACAGATAAATCCGTTATAGTATTGGTAACAACATTATCCTTTGGTGATACCAATACGTTAAATGGGCCTGGATGGCTCGTTATTCGTTGATTATACTTTTTTGATAATAACCCAACGCCATTAAGTAAACGTTGTACTTTAGAGTAATCTGGAAGCTCTGATAGTTTATATTCAGATGACCAAGGAAATAGATTGGATGACATCCTAAAAAAGTGGATATCGTTCTTATAATTCCACTTTATAATCTCTATAAGGTCACGAACATTCTGTAACCCCAGCTCAGAAGCATAACGAATACCTTTTGATTGAAAGGTTCGTTTTATCATACCACGATTTGTTGTGATACCATCCTTCCGTAAATTCATATTAATACATGCGTATCCTAAATTCATATTTATTGTTTTTCTCTTATTTGTAAATAATCAAAAAATCCAACTTCTAATTCTGTATTAGAATCAAAATTGGTTTTCAAAAATGATACCAATTCATTTAAGTACTCTTGAATCATATACGTTTCATCGGAATCTCCAAAACTCTGACCATCCGGCCAATTTTCAGACCACTTACGTATAACTTTAGTGGCTATATTAAGTTTCCAACTATGTGGAATTACTTCTAAATAATCCCAACCTCGTATTAGCTTGGTATACGAATAAAACTCAAACGGATTAACTAACAAATCAACTGCCATAACTGAATATTTAAAATGTGAATTAAATAACAACAACCCCATAACCAAACAACCTACACTATATTATACGATGTCTAGCTCTAAAATGTTTCATTAAATGGCATAAAAAAAGGGAACTTTTTCAAGTTCCCAATTGTTAAGTATATTGTTCACATTCAATATCTGTTATCTCATTTACAAAGTAGTAGTAAGGTTCTTTTTTGAATACAGTATCAACATCAAGCCATTCTTTCCAAGTTTCTATAATAGGATTATGGTCAATATTAACTTTACGTATAACTGAAAACATTTTATCAGATACTTTTATAACTTCTTTTCCAAACATTACTTAACTTTAATTTCAATATTTTTTTTACGTTTCGCTTCGAACTTGGGTATTTTTAAATCCAAAACACCATTCGTAACAGATGCGCTAGCTTTAGATAAATCCCAATTACTACCAACTTTATAGGATTTACTTATCTGCCTATCAGTACATTCACCATCAATAGTAATAACATTATGTTCGGCTGATATATTTAGATTATCCTTAGAGAATCCAGGTACATCTAAAGTTACATTTAAGTTATCATCATCAACCTTATAATTAATCGATTTCATACAAGGTAATCCATTACTAAATGATTGTTCAAAAACATCAAAAAGTTCATTGTAAATTCTATTTTTTGTTAAAAACATAGTTTATTAATTTAATTAAGTTTTAAAATTTAATTATATATATTCAATTTATGTACCATTGTGTTTTTTATGACAAATTGTCAGTTTACACATATAGGATTTGATTTACCTATCATAGTAACTGACATTATAACATATCCATTATCTAAATGTTCTATTTTACAGTCTGATACAAGCAACCCATTTTCCATCATAAGATTTTTGATTGAAGAAATTGATTCTAAATTTTTACCTGTAAATCTTATAACAGTATGTTTATCTGTTAATTTAAATTCATCAAAGTTGATTTTTTCACCATCACCCATATCATCATCGATATCATCATCCATATCATCTTCTTCAAATTCATCATCTATAAACCTAAAAGAATACTTAGATAACATAATTTCATATATATACATCAACTTATCAGCATTAGTCAGTTCACTAAAAAAATCAAATTCGTCAGCATCCCAGTAGTCATTACCATTAACCATAATCAAGCCTTTTTATTTTTGTTATTTAAAATTATTGATTTAACTAACCACGTAACATCCATACCTGAAATCAAGTTACTAAAATATTCGCTATGTTCTAACAAATATAATTTTAGCTTATGGGATAAGACTTCAGTATCGTTTTCACTTTTTAGAATTTCCTTTATTTTTGTTTTATGTTCATCTGATATTTCCATATAAATAGATATTGTACATTTAATAATTATCATCTAAAAATGGTATATCATCTTTATTTATCATATTTAAAAACTCCAAACCATCCTTAGATAATTTAAATAGATTGTTACCGCTATTAGTCATAACAGTTTGTGAATAATAATCTAAAATTTTGTTTAGTATGTAATTGAACATATTAACATATTTTTTATTACTATCATTTAACATTTTACTAATATTAGAAATCATCTTTATAGAATAACCACATCCATATTCTTTTAAACCGTAATCAGTTCTATCAAATAGGGCATACATTATGGTATTACTTTTAGCAAGTATTATAAAATCTCTACTTTTTGAGTATGAATCATTTAAATTTAAAGAAATACCAAAGTTATCTTTGAAAGATAATGATTTAACATAATCTATCAGTAATTCTTTGAATTCATCTGTCATAACCCCAATGCTATTTTTTTAGTATGAATTGATAATGCGTTTTCTAAAGTATTTATAAGCTTGTTAATTTCATATTCAGTTAATTCAAATTCCTTATTTGAAACTGATAGCGTACCGATTGGAACTGATTTATCTCGGAAATTATTTTCATTGATATTACCATTTGGTGAAAAATCAATACTTGAAAAATACTTACCATATGATTGTTTTTGCTTATCTTTTAGATTTTTTGGTGTAGCAAATGAATGGTTGATATAACCTTTTAAATTTTTCTTACGAGCCATTTTATTTTATTTAAACGTTAACTATTTTATATAAATATCACTTTGTTTTATTACGACCGGAAATTCTTTGAAATTTTTTATTAAATTTTTCCAAGCTCATTTTTTTCGGATGCGTTCTTTGTATGTTTTGGTTTGTTTTTATTATAGAATCAAACCAATACCAAGCCATATGTGATGTTTTTTGTGGTGGTATCATATACTCATTGTGTAATTTATTACCGTCACCATCCCAAACATAATATTTACCATTAACCATATAAACCTTTGATTTTGGGTATAAATTCATTACTCTTTTTTTTATTCTACTTAACTTATTATTAGATATTTCCATTTTTGTTATTTTTTAAGAATGATTTAGTGACTCCGATGTGGATGTAAACACTATTATTTGAATCGGTAGTGATATTATCATAAACCTTTAAATCTTCAGTTTGAACTGTATATGTACCTTTTGAAACATCTATAATTTTACCAACTTTGAATTTTTTAAAAGTACTTACAACCACAAAAGAACCACAATTAAAATCCATACAAACTCCTAATCTATTACTTTAATAATCTTAGTATCCGTAACTGATGATACTTCAAAATCAACCACACCGTTTCTAAATTCAGTATGAATTTTTGCTTCAACATCAGTAACCGAAACACCGTTTACTAAATACTGCTCTACAACTTTTTTTTCTTTACCATTTTGGTCTGTAATCAGAACCTTTACTTTTGCTATGTAATAAGCCATAATTAATTATATTTTATGTTAAATTTATTAAATAATGTATCTTCATCAATAAGTTCATACGAACCATTGCATTCACCTAATTCAAAATCTTCAACAACTAAATGAAAATATTGAACCATACGTTCACCATTGTGTTGCCGGCCCGCCGGAATTATTATTATATATATAGGTAAATCTTTGTTTATATAAGTTTTGAATCGTCGTGGGCCTATTTCAGTTTCATCTTTATCATAGTTAGCCCGTAATGATTCAAAATAAGCTTCATCCATTTCAATCCAAATAGATTCACCAAATAAAAATTGCTCCATTTCTATTACCTTTTTAATCTTATCATCCATAGTTATTTATTTTAGTTTATCAAATATTATAGTATCATCAACAGAATATGTTGTTTCACCATCATCATTTTTAGATTCAACTAACAAACCTCTATCAACTAATGAATCAATAGCATTCCTTAAATTACCATCAAACACTTCAGTATAAATATTATTTACAATAGAATCCAATTTTGTAAGTGCATCTAGTTCTGTTAATGGTAGTAGTGATTTGTAAAGTCTACTTTTAAATTTAAATTTATCAATAAACGGGTTATCGAAAAGTAAGTTACCTTCGAATTCAGTTATAACTTCGTTGGTTACTTCTTTAGCTAATTTAGTATGCATAATATATAATATATAAAGAATTGATGTTTCTTTTTAGAAACACCAATTCAAATTAAGAAATAATTATTTAAACGGATTATCTACGTTATCAGTATTAAACAAATTCGTATCACCATCTGAAATACCTACAAACTTTTGAACAAATTGTTTGATGTACAATCTTTCTGATTCAACCCCACCACAATCATCAAATAATGGGTAAACTGTAATCTCAGCGGATTCAGCCAAGTTAAACCCATCATCAATCAAAGAACCAATTTCAACGGCCGTTCTGGTAGAAAGTGAATTAGTAAGCTGTGGTGCTTCCTTTTTAACTTCACTACGAGTCATTGTAGTTATTTCAGATATGGATTGTAAAATCTTTTCATCAACATCAGGATACAACATTGTAAGTAGTGAATGTTCTTCTTCAAGATTAAGAGTATCCATCTCTATAATTGTGAAACGGTCAATCATAGCCCGGTCCATTTGACGAGTTGAAGTATATTCATTACCAATGTTAGCGGAAGCGATGAACGAAACACCATCAGCAACTTTAACCACAGGTGAATTTGCCGCCTCATCTAATCTAAGGTATCGTTGCCCATTATCCAATACGGTCATTAGAATGTTATGAGCCTCAGGATGTGCTCTGGAGATTTCATCTAATACAATTACAGTATTCGGAGTTTGTATTGCTTTAACAAAAGGTGATGGATTAAACACCGTACCTTTGGTATTATCAAATTGAGTATTACCAATCAGAGTAGTTCGGGGGTCTTGCGTAGAACCAAGATTGAAGATTTCCATATTATACCCATCAAGTGCGTTAGCGGCCGCCTTTGCTGCCATAGTTTTCCCACAACCAGCGGGTCCTGTCATCATAATATTTTTACCTCTAAGGATATTACGGATTAAATATTTCCATTTAAGTTCACTCATAAATAACATTTTAGGTTTTAAATCCTTAGCTTCAGAGTGAATGAAGTTCAAAATGTTTTCATTAGATGGTGGTTTAACTGATGTATTTTCTACAGGCGTTTCAGTTATTTCAACCTTAACATCATCAGAAATATAATTACTATTAATACCAAATTCGATATTGTATTGTCCCATTTCAGCAATATTACAACCAACCATAGCGAATGAACTGGGAACACCACCGGATTTTCTAGTGAACTTAGCCAATCGTAAAGCACCATTATTAAACGATACCTTAACACACCACTTATTTGGGTTATTAACTACAGTACCCATACGTTTGTAAGTCCATGTAGACCTATCATTTAGTTCATCTACAAAGTACTTATTACCAACACCATCAACTAAGATGATATCTTTATTAGGATTTCTTTCAGCGGAAAAATAAAAAACTTCTTTTTGCATATTTCTTAATTTTTAATAAATAATCAGATTAAATAACAACAGCCCCATAACCAAACACCCTACACTATATTATACGATGTCTAGCTCTAAAAGGTTACAAAAAAACTAACTTTTTTTGAAAAAATAATGTCTATTTTGATAATGGTTATCAATACTATCTATGTAGTAGCCATTATAGTTACCACTCTGATGTAATACCATTTCAATCATATGAGCAATTCCATCTTTGAACCCATCCTTATTAGAATATTCATCAGTCCTACATAACTGTTTATTAGCCCAAATAACCATATTTTCAACATTCATTGTTTTTCTACCTTTCGACATAATTAAAATTTAAGAGATTAAAAATAACAACAGCCCCATAACCAAACACCCTACACTATATTATACGAAAAAAGTGCAACAAATGTTACACTTTTTACAAACTTTTTTTAATTAATGAAAGAATTTATTCAAAGATTTAGCCAACGGTATCAATGATTCAACATTAATTTTTTGTGAATCGTTACCGTACATTTTAACAAAACTATCATAATTCCAAGAATCATAACTATCAGATATAAAATAACCTAAAACTTTTATACCATTAGCTTTGATTTTATCAACTTGCGTTTTAGTATGTTTAATAGCGTAATCTCTAACATAATATATATCATTGTTTTGAAATTGTGGTGCTCCATCTGAAAAGTTTATGAAGTACTTTTCTAAATTACCACCGGTATTTATGATATCTTTCATAATAGCTTCAAAACACAAACCTTCAGGAGTAGTACCCGTACAATCTATATATTTGAATAGTTGTGTAATTTTAGAAAACTTATCTTTTCTACTATCATAAGCCAATATAACCAATGGTGTATCATCATTATGATTAGGACAATATGTAGTTCTGTAACTGATAACAACATCTAAATTAGTAGTCATACTTGCCGCCTTAGCAATAGCAACAACCGCAGTTTGTGTTTTATCCCATCGAGAACCACTCATAGAACCACTAGCATCAACAGATATATGTATAAGAGATGGTGTTCTTTTATCTATCTCTATCTGGTTAAATACATTGTAATTACCAGAACCCAATTCATGCATCAATCGGCCGGATATTCTACCTGATTTCATTCTTGGTGTAACTAAAGAACGTTCTTCAGAGCGTTTTTTTAATCTTTTACCTAACATAATACCCAATTGCGTTCCTTTAACAATGTTTTCATGATATCTATTAACTCTATCAATTCGCCAGGAATCAATATCGAGAGGTAGTAAGGCGCTGCCCAATAATTTGGATTCAATTAACTTTTTTGTAAAGTTATTTACAATTGTTACATTGGTTTTATTACCACTTCTAGCTTTATTAAGTGAATTTTTATCATGCCCACCACCACCACACATTTTACTATTAACACCACTTTCATCAATAGCTTTTATCTTTTTAGAATCAGATTTAGATATTTTACGTTTTTTGATACTACCATCGATAAAATCTTTTTGCTTTTTAATAGCCTTATCTAATAGTTGTTTCTGTCTATCAGATAAATTACCATTACCAGCTGTAGTAGTATTACCATTATCAGAACCATCAGAACCATCACCATCAGAACCATCAGAATCACCATCATTTGATTGTTCGGAATCAGAACCATCAGAACCATCACCATCAGAACCACCACCACCGGTAGATTGGTCAGAATCATCACCATCATTTGATGAATTGGAACTATCAACTGATATTTGAGATTCAATAACTTTAAAAACTTCTAAAGATAATTTAATAACATCCCATGTATCTTTCAATCTGGAAATGTTTTTTAAATCTAGCATTTGCCAAATCAATCCTAACTTAGATAACGCACCCAAATCACGTTTTGGATTTGTTATGTTGATAAGACGAAAAAAGTAAGAATCCCAATCTTCTGTACGATATTCAGAACTCAACAAACCCTTATCAATTTGCTTAGCGTTGAAATACTTATCGTACATAGATTGATAATAACCCCTGTAGCCAGGTGACGTAGTGTAAACAAACCAATCAATACGTCTATCTTCAATAACATTTACGATATTTTTCAATTTTGGTGATACGTAATTTTCACAAAAATTTGTGATATCATAAGAACCAACATTAACCATATTCTCATGATACTTTTCATAAAGTGAATACCAATACGAACCAACAGAACAATCTTCAACATAGTTAGCCCCATTTATGTGGTTTAGTGTTCTAAAATCGGTAAGTTTAATATGCGACCCTTCGTGAAGAGCCAACCCAACGATTGGGTCAAAATCAGTTTCATCAATTTTAGATGAAATAGTAACAGTTTTACCATCCGTATAACTATCACCTGTAACGTTAAAATTAACTTTGATTGATTCACCTGTTACGATGTTAACGAAGTTAGATACGGCCCGTTTATATGATGATAAGGCAATATAATCTAACTTAGAATCACCATCAATTGGTGAAAAGAAGTCATAATCAATCCAAAATTTACTATTTTTATTATCCATACGTAATGTTTTAATTTAAATAAGTGAATACCAACAGCCCCATAACCAAACACCCTACACTATATTATACGAAAAAAGTGTAACAAATGTTACACTTTTTATTACTTTTTTTGTATTTCTTTTTTGATAAAATGTAAAATAGAACTATCCGTCTGATACTTAACAGCTAAATCCCAAGCCGATTCTAAAAAATTCATATGGTTTTTTGAAAATTCAAATGATAATTCGCCTGAATATGTATTTCTAGAACCGGTTATAAGTGCATCAACTGTATAGATATCACTTTTATTAAATGTACCATCAGAGCAATTTTGCATAAGTTCTTTTAGGTACAATATTTTATAATTTAGGGTTATAGATTCCCATCCCATATTACTTAATTTTAATCAAACCATTGTGAGCGATGTGTCTTAATATTCTTTACATTTAGATTAGGTTCTTTCAAATCATTTTTAAACATAGTATCTATGATTTTATCATTAACCATTTTATCATTTTCAGAACCTATTTCAGAAGCTTTATCTATCCTATCTCTATCGAATTCGTTACCACATATGAAATCTGATGTAGCGGTATATAATTTAGTATGATACCTACCTAAAGGTCTACTACATTCATTTAATTCGTTAGAGCGTTCATCTAACAATTTGAATAATTCTTCATCGGACATATTATCCAATTGCTCTTTTGTATGTTTTCCCATCTTAATTTATTTAGTTTTATAATACCAATATAAATCTTCAGTATTTCCATTGAAATCATCATTCATGACAGAATCCCACAAATCGAATCCGAACTCTTTAAACAACGCTTCACGTAACGTACAGAGTCGGTTATATTCATGTTTATGCGCTTCATCATCCAACTTTAAAGCACGTACACGATTCATACGACCAGAATCTAACGAATCCATATACTTTGTTATATAACTATTTGATTTTGAATTTTTAAAAGTAGTATCAAACAATTCATCAGAAAGCTTACGCTGTGATTCAGCTTGTTCAAAATATGGTGAATATTCAAAATCACCATTACGAATTCTATCCAATAAAGGTTTTGTTGATGGTAGTGGTTTCTTAATACGACCGGTTACCCACCATCTAAATTTGTTGTATGCCATAAATCTGTATTTTATTAACAATCACTATACACTATTATATACGATGTCTGTTGATAAAAGGTTACAGTATTTATAACTTTTATTTTATTTAGTTAGTGGTACAGATTTCCAATTTATTCTATGTATAAGAGAATCGGCAGCACATGTCGCAAACAATTCATCAGGCTTAGATGATACGTTATACCCAAGACCCCTAAACAAACCTTCTGCGGCGGATATAAGTCTATTGGATTCGTAAATCTTATTTTTATTAAAATCCAAATCAATACAATGGATATGTATGCCAGAATTCCTAAGTTTTTCAGCTATATACATAGTTGCTTCAACTTCTCGCCACAACCTACGAAACGTATCCCTAATTTTAGGAACTTTAAATTCTTTATAGATAGTATGAACACCATGTCCATAGAATTCAAAATCATCAAGCGTACCCAAATGAAAAGCAACACAAGTTACATAACCTGTATCGGGATATCTTTTTAAGGATTGTGAATCAGTACCAACGTAAATCCTAACATCGAATTGGGCATTTTCTGCTAGGTATCTTTTTACATATGGTACTAATTCAAATTTATCATGTCTATTTCTTTCAGTTTTCCAAAAAGTATTCATTTATACAATTTCACTTAGTTCACTTTCTTTTTCTTTTTTTAATAATTCCCAAGCTCTACCCAATCTAGTCAACCCAATACCACCTCCGAATCTTGGAAAGAACTCATAAGATAGGAACTCGTTTAACTCTGATTCAACACGCTCTTTACCAAATAGTTCAAATAACTTCTCACAATATGTACCATCCATAATAGAGTAAAAGAAATGCCGCATTTCATCAGAATCACAACTACGCTCAGCCGTACCAAATGTCTCTTGGCCGAACAGTATGATATCACATTTATTAAACTTACCATCACCAATATATTTCATATTCCAAAATGGTGATGTTCTAATTGGGAATGTTTCAAGTGATATCGAATGACCAAGCTCTTTCCACATCTTAGATTCGTGCTCATCTTCGAGTATTTCTACATCACCATATTCTTTACAAGTCGTATCATAATCAAGTTGTACAGGTGTATCAAATCCTAAATACTCTGCTAATTCAATGTTCAACTTCTTTAGAGCTTCGAAATCACCTTTGGATTCAAATTCAAACATTGGGAAAATCTTTTCATGTCTGCCTGGTATTGGGTCTTTTTCATTTCTGTATGATGTGGATACACAAAAACACCCATTCCAATCCGGATTTTTAAGCAACTCATATTCCAACCACATCTGACCAGTCTGTGGTAATGGCCATACAACACCATCGTAGGTGAACGTTGCTACTGAATGTGGGTTTTCACATGCGGCCAATATTGATTTTCTAGATTGTGATGGTACTTCTATAAATCCTTTAGATAAAAAAAAATCTCTTAGTTTTTGAGTAACCTCGTGATAAGTTTGTGTTTGTTTCATAAATCCTATTTTTTGTTATGTTTAATAATTCTATCAGTTAATCTATATTTATTTATTATATATTTTAATTTTTGTGAATAACATGGCTCTGTCATACACGATGTAGCATAAACTGAATTACCACGTTTTACAAATTTCTTACTACTATCTACGGTTAAACCACCACATAAAGCGTATAGCCATCTGTTTAATGTTGGTTCTTTATGTATTCGCTTTCTATACTTACGCATTAGTAATTGACTATGATATCTAATTGAAAACCAGACTGACCTATATTTTGTGAATCTATCTGTAGGTGAGTCGTCGTGGGCAATTACAAACATATCTGATTCAGAACCACGATACTTATGCCCGAAATAATTATTAGCTTGGGATGCTAATCTACTCTTTCCGAAATTTGATTCAATGATAGCTTGAGCTACTATCAGTTCTGGTGGGATATCTGTATAAACAACCGTTTCTTCTATGGCAGCCATACACATAAAATCTATAAAATTATCTATTTCGGTACTTTTCCAAGCTCTAAATGCTTTCTTTTGTACACTACCCCTACAATGACTACCACGCCATTCACGTTGTGTTACCCAATTACGATATCTTGGCGCACCATTCCATAAATATTTTGAAAGTTTTTTAGTGGGTTTTTCATCGATAACTACTGAATCAAATCTACCAGCATATATTTCTAAATCAAATAATAAAGAATCGGTAGTATTGTAATTAATAATATCAACAGATGTATTGATATTTGTATTAGTAGAATCATCGATAATTAAATTAGAATTACTACTTTTGTAGTTTAGCGTTAATAAGTATAATAATAGTATTAATAATATTGCTAATTTGTAATTCGATATGAGTATCTTCCAAAATTTCATATTATAACAGTTTGGTATTAGTATTGTTAATAAGTATTACACCATTCGGAATTTGTATATTTAATGTTACATTTTCTTCAAGTTTAACACCATTAATAAATACTATTTTTTTTATTCTATCCAATAGAATTTCACCATTTTTTATAATTATGTTGTATCTACCTACTTTAAAAAGTTGATTAAGTATCCTATCATTTGTATTTGCTTTTATTTCCGCAGAAATTGTAATTAAGTTGGAATTTGTTGTGGAAATCTGTGTATCATAATCTTCATTAGATATGAAGTACTCATGTGTATTTACTTTAAACTGTTTTACAAAATTCAATGTTGATTGTGAATATGTAAATGTTGATGCGAGTATTAAAATTGCTGTTAGTAATTTTCTCATAACTTTAGGTTTTTAATTTTTAAAAATTCATTTCGATTCTAATATACAAAATATTATCTATATATACAACTTTTTTTATATAAAAAACAAAATTAAATTTTGAAAAAGAAAGATTAATAAAATAAAGAACAAATAAAAAACTAAAATTTTCATTATAGTATACATATATAATGGTTACATATTATTTAGTAGAATATTGTATTGTATTTACAATAATAACAGAATCAAAAAACGGCATAAAAAAATGGGTTTGATGTAAATCAACCCAAATTTAAAGTACCCGAAGTGGGAATCGAACCCACACTCCAACAATTGGAACAGAATTTTAAGTCCTGCGTGTCTACCAATTCCACCATTCGGGCTTATTCAGCGGAAAGAGTGGGATTCGAACCCACACATCAAATCTATGATGTACAGATTAGCAGTCTGCTGTATTACCACTCTACCATCTTTCCATAGTGCACCTAATAGGATTCGAACCTATGACCCCCTCGGTGTAAACGAGGTGCTCTGAACCAACTGAGCTATAGGTGCTAAAACAAATTAATTAGTATTGGTGCTACTTTGTATCCGAAAAAAGCACCAACGGCTGTCGGTATTGGAAAAACTATAAACTTACCAACATTAGTAACATATTTAGGTCTATTTATAACCTTACCTAAGAAAAAATAATACATTAGATATGTTATCAAAACAGGCAAATCATGCCCTAATTTGATACTTACGATTATACTAGCCCCAAGTAACCCATAAGTAAAATTACTTAAACTATGCAAAACTACTTCAGAAACAGTTATAACTTCTTTTTTGTTTTTGTTCTTACCCATATGTAAATTATTTAATTTTTAAAAGTGGTCCCTGTAGGACTTGAACCTACGACCAACGGGTTATGAGTCCGTTGCTCTAACCAACTGAGCTAAGAGACCTTTTGTGGTAATGATAGGATTCGAACCTATGACTCACGGTGCTTCAAACCGATGCTCTACCAACTGAGCTACATCACCATATTAGTTGTCCTAACCAGATTTGAACTGATGACCTTTCACTTATCAGGCGAACGCTCTAACCAACTGAGCTATAGGACAATAAAAGCGGTCTGGACGGGATTCGAACCCGCGACCCTCTGCGTGACAGGCAGATATTCTAACCAACTGAACTACCAGACCTTTATTTGCGGAAGATGTAGGATTCGAACCTACGATACCTTTCAGTATGCTTGATTTCAAGTCAAGTGCATTCGACCACTCTGCCAATCTTCCAATATTATTTTGTACTCCATAGGGGAATCGAACCCCTCTTACCAGGATGAAAACCTGGCGTCCTAGCCGATAGACGAATGGAGCAGTACCGGTAAGAACGGTAACATATAGCATCTTTGTATGAACTTGTTCTACAACGCTTTTTTCGTTCTTACCTAATGTTCAAACATTTGTCGCAGAGCTGGGAATCGAACCCAGGACTTACAGGTTATGAGCCTGTCGAGCTACCGCTGCTCTACTCTGCAATTTGTCGCCATCAAGGGAGTCGAACCCATATCCTCTCGGCCGTATGACCTAGCGCTTTACCGTTTTAGCTTCATGGCTAATAATTTACAATATCAATTTCTTCTGCAGCTTCCATATCAATGTTAAATTATGTTTCTTATTTGTGGCCCATAGGGGACTCGAACCCTAGACTTAATCAAACATATTGGGTTGCCGGCCGGACAAGCCATATCTGATAATGTCTGTGTACAGTTAATGCCAATTATCTCTTAGACTAATAGAAGAAGGCCTTCTTCTCTGTACCTTTGAACCATGCGTCCTGAATAGGATTCGAACCTATGACCCTCTGATTAACAGTCAGATGCTCTAACCAACTGAGCTATCAAGACAAATTTTAATTGCAATAGGAGTTTAACCTATATTTCTTAGATAAGTACTAAGCGTATTAATTATACTATACAATTATCCACAATAGGATTTTAACCTATATCCCATCAGTTAAGAACTGAGTACATTTGTTATGCTATGTGACTGCACGTCTGTAAGGAATCGAACCCTACCACCGAAGTTTTGGAGACCTGGTCGGCACCTTGCCTGTCAGACGTATTTAAAAAATTGAAGAGTGGTTTTTAAAGGAACTTTGGTGGCTCCCCCTTCAGATGTTTACATCATCAATTAATTACTTATCCTTTTTATAATCTTGTCTCTTTATTGTATAAACGAACAATGGAATACAAGCGTTTGGAAAATAAGTTAAACCAGTGTCCACCGAGAAGGAATCGAACCTTCACTCCCCTGATTAAAAGTCAGATGCTTTGCCAATTAAGCTACCGGTGGTTTTATTAAAAACATAGAGCGGATACCAAGATTCGAACTTGGAACTGAAGATTGGAAATCTACAATGTTACCATTACACCATATCCGCTTGAAAAAAACCCACAATGTCAAAGAACTAACACCCACTATAACCAAACAACCTACACTATATTATACGATGTCTATCATCAAAAGGTTACAATAAATATGATTTTTTTTAATTTTTTTTAATTTTTTTTGTGGAGCTATTCGGACTTGAACCGAAAATAATAGAATGCAAATCTATCGTGATAGCCAATTTCACCATAGCCCCATATCGAGGTTGGTGTAGGAATCGAACCTACTTAAAAAGGGTTGCAACCTTTCACCTAACCATTCGGACAACCAACCATAATTGTGGAAGTAGAGAGATTCGAACTCCCGAAACCATAGGTAACAGATTTACAGTCTGCCTGCTTTGAGCCACTTGCATATACTTCCGAAAATGAATGCTTAGCAGGACTCGAACCTGCGCGCTTATGTAGTTTTTCTCAACGGACTGTTTTACCTTCTAGTCAGTAAAATTCCCCACCGTGTTTCGATTCAGAAACTTACCTAGGTATTTCAACTACTTGCTCTGTAAACTGTGTGATGGGCGTAAGAGCGCACCAGTGACTCCAACTGAGCTATAAGCATTCATTGTTTTTTAATAGTACTACTGGTGGGATTCGAACCCACACTTATATGATTCTAAGTCATATGCCTCTGCCAATTGGGCTACAGTAGTGTTTTTGGGTGCTATATCAGAATCGAACTGATAACCTTTGGAATCACAATCCAACGCTCTAACCGATTGAGCTAATAACACCATTTGAGCGAAAGGCGGGATTCGAACCCACAACTTTCTACTTGGTAAGCAGATACTCTACCATTGAGTTACTTTCGCAGTTGAGCCATCTATCAGAATCGAACTGATAACCTGTTGATTACAAATCAACTGCTCTAGCCAATTGAGCTAAGATGGCATTTGTACATCCGATAGGATTCGAACCTATGACCTACGCATTAGAAGTGCGTTGCTCTATCCAGCTGAGCTACGGATGCTTTAATAAAAAACCCACAATATCAAACAACATTTATCTTAGTCGGAATTACAGGATTCGAACCTGTGGCTTCTACATCCCAAATGTAGCACTCTAACCTAACTGAGCTAAATTCCGATAGTGGAGCTGGTGGGATTCGAACCCACGTCCAATCATACTTTCACTATAAGGTTTACAGTAATTAGGATAAGTTTTTCTAAACTTCCAAAACTGATATCATTAAAAATGATTGGGAATCATTTACGGTTAATCTATCAATACCTTATTTTACCATCTACTTCCTTTTACATCTTATTCAACTACAAGCATACTTACTGAAATGATGTGCTTTCTTACCTAAGAATTAGGCTGCGATAGCAAGAGAAGTGTCGCCACTTAAAGGTTTGATGTAGGTCATCACCCATACTGAACTTATAACTTCCATACGCTGTCAATTCCATGTCAGCCCCAATTTTCAAATAACTTTTTTTGTTGTAACCCATAAGAGATTCGAACTCCTAACCTTCTGGTTCGTAGCCAGATACTCTATCCAATTGAGCTAATGGGTTTTTAATTGTTGGTTCATTAGGATTCGAACCTAAACTAACTGCGTCAAAGGCAGTTGTGCTAACCGTTACACTATGAACCAATACCTTTAGTTAATGTATTTAGTAGGATTTGAATTTCGTACACGTTGTTTTGTGTAAATGTGAACTGTATCACTACCATAAATTGCGTAAAATTCATCAATCAATTCACCATCGTCGTGAAACCTATCATCACCATAACGAAGTGTATACGTTTTATCCGGCATCCGTACACATTTGCCGGATTTTAATGATGGTGAAACAATCCAAGGTGAACAACTTGAAAAAACAAACGCAAAAACCGAAAAAATTAAAAACTTATTCATATGTATCAAAATATTTTTAAAAAGTCAAAAAATCAAAACAACTTACACTATATTATACGAAAAAATTCCTAATTATGTTACATTTTTTTTATTTTTTTTTAAGTTTTTCTTAAATTATTTATCAAAAAAAGTGCGGATACTATGTTAATAGCATAAAATGTGTACTTTAGTGTAGGTACAACCGATGCATAAAACAATAACATCGATAAAACGAATAAAATCCAAAACCTACTTTTATAAATTTTTGTTTTCATGTTTATTTTTTTTTGTTATATGGTAAAATTGCTGTTCATCACCCGGGTCGGATACTATAACACCATTAATACTTTTTTTCTTAGATATTAATGTATTCAAAGCAGTTCTTAGCTTTTCTATCCGTTGTTTTTCTTTATCATCCATCTTCATTTCGCTTTGATATTTCTGTTTTTAGGAATTCAACCAAGTTTTGAGCTTCTATAGCTTGCCCTATTTTAATACCAAGCTTCAGAAGTGTATATGCATCGGTATCAAATTGATTAAATACACCATAAACTTCACCATTAAAGGTGATTTTAAATTCATTTTCGTTTTCAGTTGGTGTAAATATTAAATTAGAATCATTCATAACTTTTTCTTTATTTTTAAAAATTGATTATATGATTTGTTCATAAATAACAAACCATGATATATTAAAATTACATATAAAATGGTATTAAATATGATACTTTCCAATGAATTCATAAGTAATTGGGTTAGCTTGTTACATAATATTGGTGTTTTTTGGTAGCCAATACAAATTTATATTTTGGGTTTCCACTATGATATGTACATTTATGATTTGAAAAATACTTAGTATCACCCATATCATAATATACCACACCATTTAATACGTTTTTAATTTCCGATTCAATTAATGGTTTATATTTTTCACTTTTAGTAGTAAACCAATATCTACCACCACCACGTTTTACAGTACCACTACCATACGATGTATTACTATATAACATATTAGATATGTAAGTAAACCCACTCATTTTAAATCGATTTAACATCACCTGAATCATACAGTTGATATCAACACTATCATTCTTACTTTGAGTTAAAATATAAGCCGCAAGTGTATCTAAATTAGGTAATCTAGAATCACATACAGTTACCGTATCAATATCAATGGTAAGTGTAGTATCTATAATATCACAAAACTTGCGATTAATACTATTATCATTTTTCAAAGAAGTGTTAAAACAACTAACACAAATGTAAAACAGAACAAAATATTTCATAAATTATTACTTTAGATTTTTAACATCCCTATTCCAAGAATCAATATCATCAGCGATATCAGTATACAAACTACAAGCAATCAAAGAAAGAACGCAAATCCAAATAATCATAATAACATTTTTTAAATATGAAAAATAACAACCACCACAACCAAACAACCTACACTATATTATACGATGTCTATAGTCAAAAGGTTACAATAAATATCATTTTTTTTAAAAAAATATTACCCCCATCTCCAGAATCAATAAACCTTTTAAGATTATTCATTTCATCATCACTTAAATCTTCATTTAAAAACCATTCCCTTAATAATTGTTTTATATGTTGTTTCATAGTTTAAATTTAGATAAAATGGTATCCACATTATCAATATTTGATTTATCCACTTGCCAACTTCCATAAAACCCACCCATCCATAAATTTTGAAATCCAATTATGAATGCATGTCTTGGAATCATCGGTTTATCAAACTCAGTTATGATAGGATGTTCTTCAGCAAATGAGTTGGATTCTGAAATAAAGAAATGATTTACAGATTCTCTAATATAATATTTCATAAGTACCAAATTAAATATGTGAATATAACCCATAACCACCGGCCGGGTCTATATCTGAATCCATATCATCACATTCATCATCAATAGTTTCCCATTGGTTACGTTCATTGACATCTTCAAGACACATAATTGCTTCTTTTAAGCAATCTATCATTTCAGATTTCATATCATTAATATCCGATGCTCTAACACAATGTTTAATTTCATACACATACTCCTTAATCCAATCTAAGGTTTTAACCGCTTCACTAAAGTTAGGTTCACAATCCCAACCATCTTCATATGTTTTTTTGATAGCCATAATATAATTAAATTTTAAAAATGAAAAAAATCAAACACCCCATAACGAAACAACCTACACTATATTATACGATGTCTAGCTCTAAAATGTTTCAAAAACAGAATAAGGATTTAAATATTTATATTCAGAAACCAATGATGCAGTTACACCTTTAGCATTATAGTTACGGTTTTTAATCATCCGTTTGGCTTCTGTTTTATTTTTAGCAGTAACAATGTAATCATGTCTAAATCTATTAGATGTGTAACCACCGGTGTAGTATGATACTACATAATCTTTATTATCCATCTTTATTTAGTTTTATTACTTTTAACAATATTGGTTATAGTTTGTTTAATTACACAATACCAACTTAAAAAAACAAAAATCAACTTTATTATAAAAAAATCCATTTTATTTTTCGTTTATATAATCTTCTAAAAAAATGTATCCACAACCATATAAACAGTAAACTTGAGTTTTGTCCTCACCCTCATTTTCTATTAATGGCTCCGGTGTCCAACTTTCTTTACAACTTGGGCATTTAAAAAACCCATTTTCAATACAACTATTTAAAACAAGCATTTGATTATCCATCTTTATATTTTTAGTATCCAACAAAATTAATTTTAACACAATCAGAAACAAGACCACTTTTAACTGCGTAATCCCATTCTTGATTCAACCAATAGTTAGGAACTCTTTCCAACTCCGTTAAACACCGGTCCCATATCTCACCAATAGTAAATCCTTCACCAAACTCACCACTACCCAATACACAACTTAACTCATTAAGTGTATCTCTATCATCAGCTTTTCCAGCCTCATTGATTTTGATTTGAAGTTCAGCTTTCATTAAATCAGCAACCGTTTCGTTCCATTCGTACATTTCGTTTGACCAAGGTTTTGTTACTGTTGGTGGTGTAATAGATTTCATACTTGTCATATTTTATTTATTTAAATGTGATTTAATCCCCTCATTCCCTATCAACCTTACTATATAAAGATACGATAAGTATAGCAAAAAGTCAAGTCCTAAAGTGTTAAGGAAATGTTAAAGTTTAAGATAACAACTTAGATAATAATAACTGATTACTCTGCATCGATTCAACCGCATCAACAGCTTCTTGCCATTTGTTAACTTCATTAGAGGCTTCCAATATGTCCCCCAAACCAACATCAGAATGATGGTTCATATGTTTTTCGGATGTTTCATTCCAGTGTTCTTTAGCCAAAGCCAACTTATGTTTTAATTCACCCAATAACAAATCGGATTTTGTCCACCTTAATAACTTTTTATGTGATTTCATATTGTATTTTTAAGTATTTTAGATATAAACAAATTATTTTTTAACTCTACATTTTTCAAAGAAAAAGATGTAATCTTCAAGTGATATTCTCATAGTGTTACCTCCATTAATATCCTCAGCGTAGTACCTTGAAGAAGTGATTTCTCCTTCATCAAATGGGTTTAATGTATCAACGCTCCAAACGTATAATTCAGTTGTGGTTTCAAACGGCTCTGTCATATTGATTGCGTTAATATCATTCTTAGCCATTTCGTATCTTTTCATTGCATTTAACTTTTTCATATTATCTTTATTTAAATGTGATTCAATAACCAATCCCCCCATCAACCGTACAATACTAAGATAGAGCATTTAAAGCAAAAAAACAAGCTTTAAATGTTAAAATTTTGTTAAGAAAATGTTAAAGTCCTTTTAAATTATTTAATTTAATTCCAATTTAAATTCGAAACATATACATCAAAAGCACTATCATTAGTAGCAACACCACCACCATAATAGCTATTAGTAGCTTCAGAAACTATTTCCAAATCACCCTCAGATAAGTGTGACCACCATTCATCAGAACAATCAGCGATATCGACACCTTCATTTGTATACCAACCACCATCAGCTAAAATAGGATAAATGGTAATAGTTTCATCATTAAAATAACAACCAACAGATTCTAAAACAATCATATAAAATATTTTTTAAAGTTATCAAATAATTACAATCTTAATTAACGTATCATACTATATTATACGTATAAATCGGTGTGATGTTACAAAAAAACTGGCGTTTTTCCGTTCATATTATTATTTAAATCATAACAGTTGCTAAAAACAACTCCTTTTAGTCGCAGATGTTTAGCTTATTGTTATCGGCAATTACTTAAACTCCCTACCCCAATCATCTGTTTTTTCATCTCCATCATAGATTATTGCTGAATAAGTAAATCTTGGGAATGCTTTTACAGCTTTACCGCAACATTTAGTTATTGTTAAAACGGGATTTTGGTAGCTTTCCATATTTCTTTCACTATTTTCTGGTATTTCGAGTTCTTTACCGCAATGTGGACAAATCATATTTTTAAATTTTAAAAGCCGATAACAATAAATAAAATCCATACGCCTATCGGCTTGACGTATTTTATTAGAACCGTTAGCTGCAATTAAAATTTAAATAGTTGCAACTTTTCAATCTCTTGGTTATACATCCGCTTTATAAAAGGTTTAAATGGTTCGTAATCATTCTTATCTTCAATCCATTCCCTTTCATCCATTTCACTATTCCATATCATAATCTCGCCAAATTTTACAATATCTTCATATCCATTTGTAGAGTAGCTAAAGTCTCTACCTATTTCACCAACCTTTTCATAAAGCTCTTGGTTTAGCTCATTAATAATTTCTAAGTAATTCATATCTTAAATTTTTTTGTTTAATCTTGACATTAATA
>Ga0228614_1000060_pt1 | contig 64824 bp, 85 predicted proteins | sample 15DmetaG_FD_190531 | JGI IMG/M metagenome (GOLD analysis project Ga0228614, IMG submission 190531) | Seawater microbial communities from Monterey Bay, California, United States - 15D | ecosystem: Environmental > Aquatic > Marine > Coastal | place: USA: California | collected 2016-10-13
TAATTGAGACTATAAGAGTTGTAGATGGAGGAAGTATCCAGATATGGATAGAAAAAAACTCAGAAGTAATACTTTGGAAGTCTTTTAATGAGACTATCCCTAAAGTAATTGAATTTAATATAAACTTTTAATCAAATGAAATCCCCACATTATTTTATTATCGAGCCTTTTGAAGGTAAGCGGTACGACAACGTGCGTAAGTATGGTGAGTGTGAATTTATAATCAGCTCTTCTTTGGAGGATCATAGAGTAACACAGAGAGTAGGTGTCGTTATAGACGTGCCTATATTCTATGATGGACCAGTAAAGAAAGGAGACTTAGTAATTGTTCACCATAACGTATTCAGAGTTTATTACGACATGAGTGGTAAGGAACGTAGTGCTTGGCATTATTATAAAGAGGGTGTGTATTTAATTGAACAAGAACAGTTATATTTGTATAGAAATGCAGATGATAATAAATGGACAGCACCTTACCCTTATTGCTTTGTAGAGCCATTGAAGAAGAAAGAGTCTTATAGAGCGTCTTTGGGTGTTGAGGAGGAATTAATGGGTAAGGTTGTCTATTTCCCTAAGATTAATAACTCGTTGGTTAGTATAGATGATACCGTTTCGTTTAGACCAGATAGTGAGTATGAGTTCAGAATAGATGATAGAAAGTTGTACAGAATGAAAGTTAGTAGCTTATGTCTGAAAGTTTAAAATCAAAACAGAATAGAATATTAGATGCAGCAGAGTTAGCTGTAGATGAGCTTATTAAGGTTTTGAAAGAGCCTATAATAAGAAATGCTGAAGAAGATATTACAGCAGATAAAATGAAGAACGCAGCATCAGCCAAGAAGTTAGCTTTCTTGGACGCTATGGAGATATTAGATAAGATTCAAGAGATAAGAGATAGAGTTGATGAGACTATTATCAACATACCAGACACTACTAAAGGTGGTTGGGCTGAGAATGCTGCTAAAAATAGTAAGAAGAAATGATACCTGAAAAATACGCATTATATACCGTAGAACAGATTGAAGGAAAGAAGCGTCATTTTGACTATGGTTACAATAAGGAGTATGACATTGTGGTAATATCTAAATCTGGTAAAATATCAGGAGAGATATATAATATTAATGGTGTTAGGATTGCTTTACCAGAACAACCTGCAAAAATAGAGAAAGGAGCTAACAAATGGGTAGCTGAGGAGTATCCTAAAGAACTATCTAAAATAAAGACTATATTTGATTGGAACAGGAAAGAAAACTCATTTAAAGCGAAATATGTAGATTATATAGAAAGAGAGTTTGAACGTAGGGATCAAGGGCATTGGTTTATGAATAATGGTCAGCCTACATATATAACTGGAAGTCACTATATGTATTTACAATTTTCTAAGATTGATATAGGTTTACCTGATTTTCGTGAGTCAAATAGGATATTCTTTATATTTTGGGAAGCTTGTAAGGCAGATAGTAGGTCTTTTGGAATGGTGTATCTTAAGAATAGACGTTCTGGGTTTTCTTTTATGAGTTCAGCTGAAATATCTAACATTGGTACTTTAGCTAAAGATGCACGTTTAGGAATGTGCTCCAAGACAGGTAATGATGCTAAGAAGATGTTTACTGATAAGGTTGTGCCTATCGTAAACAATTACCCATTCTTCTTTCAGCCTGTGAGAGATGGTATGACTAATCCAAAGACAGAGATAGCTTTTCGTGTTCCTGCTAGTAAGATCACTAAAAAGAACATGGATGAAGTCCATGGTGAGGAGATGGAGGGGTTAGATACTTCTATTGACTGGAAGAATACATCTGACAACGCATACGATGGTGAGAAGCTACTTATGCTTGTGGAAGATGAGGCAGCTAAGTTGGAAAAACCTATGAATATACTTAATGGTTGGCGAGTTAGAAAGACTTGTTTACGTTTAGGTAGTAGGGTTATAGGTAAATGTATGATGGGTTCTACATCTAATGCTTTATCTAAAGGTGGGGGTAATTACAAGGATTTATACCTAGATTCAGATCCACATAAGCGTTCTAAGAATGGTCAGACTAAAAGTGGTCTATATTCGTTATTCATACCTATGGAGTGGAACTTTGAGGGTTATATAGATGAGTATGGAATGCCTGTATTTGAAACTCCAGAAGAACCTATAGTAGGTATGGATGGAGAGATGATAGATATGGGTGTTATTGAGTATTGGAATAATGAGGTTGAAGCTTTAAAGAATGACTCAGATGCTCTTAATGAATTTTACAGACAATTCCCTAGAACTGAATCTCATGCGTTTAGAGATGAATCAAAAGAATCTTTATTCAATCTTACGAAGATATATTCTCAGATAGATTACAATGATGGTTTAATTAAGGAGAAATTCTTGACTAGAGGTAGTTTCCATTGGAAAAATGGTGTACAAGACTCTGAAGTGGTTTGGACTCCTGATAGAAATGGTAGGTTCTTAGTTTCATGGTTACCTCCTGTGAATTTAAGGAATAATGTTATAACTAAGAATGGGAAGAAATATCCTGGGAATGACCACTTAGGAAAGTTCGGTTGTGATAGTTACGATATATCTGGAGTTGTAGGTGGTGGGGGATCTAATGGTGCTCTGCATGGAATGACAGCTTATCACATGGACAATGCTCCTGTAAATGAGTTCTTTTTAGAATATGTTGCTAGACCTAGTACAGCTGAGATATTTTATGAGGAGGTTTTAATGGCGTTAGTTTTTTATGGTATGTCTATACTTGCAGAGAATAATAAGCCAAGATTGCTTTATCATTTAAAGACTAGGGGTTACAGAGGTTATTCTATGAATAGACCAGATAAACATATTAGTAAGTTGTCAAAAACAGAGTTAGAGCTTGGTGGAATACCTAACTCATCTGAAGATGTAAGACAAGCTCACGCAACAGCTATTGAATCTTATATTGAGGAATATGTTGGTATAGACACTGAGGGAGTGTATAGACCTCAAGATGAAGTTGGTAGTATGTATTTTACTAGAACTTTAGAGGACTGGGCTAAGTTTGAATTTAACAATAGAACTAAGTATGATGCTTCTATTAGCTCTGGGTTGGCGATAATGGCTAATCGTAAGCACAGGTTTGTTCAAGAGGTAAAAAAGTCAAAAATAAATGTTAATTTTGCTAGATATAATAACAGTGGTGGACAGAGCCAAATAAGTAAATATGAATAAAGGACCTATTATAAAAAATACTTCGTTCCCAAACCAAATGGCAACGGATGCTGAGAAAGCAACTAATGAGTACGGATTAACTGTTGCTCATGCTATTCAATCAGAATGGTTCAAGAGAAGGGGAGAAGGGTGTAGGTACTACAGTCAGTTTGGTGACTTCCATAGAATGAGATTATATGCTCGTGGAGAGCAGCCAATAGGTAAGTATAAGAATGAAATGGCTGTTAATGGCGATAGTTCTCATCTTAATTTAGATTGGTCTATTGTTCCTATTATACCTAAGTTTGTTGATATTGTTGTGAATGGTATGAATGACCGTTTATACGCAATAAAGGCAGAATCTCAAGATGTAATGTCTGCAGAGAAAAAGAACTCTTTCCAAGAAACTATAGAGAAAGATATGAAAGCTAAACCATTCTTAAGTCAAATGAAGAATGAGCTAGGTGTAGATGCTTTTAATATTCCTGAAGAAGAGATTCCAGAGACAGATGATGAGTTGTCTTTATATATGCAGCTTAAGTATAAGCCAGGGATAGAGATAGCAGAAGAGGTTGCTATAGATACGTTGTTCGAGATGAATGACTATAAATATAGAATTAAGCCTGATGTAGACATGGACTTAACGGTATTAGGTATTGGTGCTGTTAGACATACGTTTGATTCTGTACAAGGTGTTAAACTTCAGTATGTTGATCCTGCTAATCTTATATATAGTGATGGAGAAGAAAAAGACTTTTCCGACAGATATTATTTTGGAGAGGTAAAGAGAGTACATTATACAGAGTTAGTTAAAATTAAGCCTAATATTACTAAAGAAGAATTAGAGAGCATTAGGAATAGTGGTGATGCTTGGGATCAAGAGTACCCAATATCTACTAGATATAATGATGATGTTCTTGGTGGTGAAATGGTAAACTTGTTATATTTTAACTATAAAACTAACAAGCGTTTCATTTATAAGAAGAAGAAATTAGATAATGGTGGAGAGAGATTAATAAGAAGAGATGAAAGTTTCAATCCTCCAGAATCAGAGGAAGATAGATTTGAAAGAGTAGAGGTTGTAAAAGACGTTTGGTATGATGGTGTAATTGTACTTGGTACAGATATTATGCTAAAATGGGAATTACTTAAGAATATGGTAAGACCTAAGTCAGCTAGTCAAGATGCTCTACCTAATTATATTGTTAATGCTCCTAGACTATATAGAGGTAATATAGAGTCGTTAACTAAAAGAATGATTCCGTTTGCTGACCAAATACAGCTTACACATCTTAAGATACAACAAGTAATGTCGAGAGTTGTTCCTGATGGTGTATTTATTGATGCTGATGGTATTAACGAGGTTGATTTAGGTAATGGAGCAGAATATAGTCCACAAGATGCTCTTAATCTTTACTTCCAAACAGGTAGTGTTGTAGGTAGGAGTTATACTGGCGAGGGTGAGTTTAATAACGCACGAGTTCCAATTCAAGAGTTATCATCTAATAGTGGTCAAGGGAAATTACAAGCATTAATAGGTGTTTACAACTACAACCTTAATATGATTAGGGATGTAACAGGCTTAAATGAAGCTAGAGATGCTTCAACACCGAATCCAGATGCTTTAGTAGGATTGCAGAAGTTAGCAGCTTTAAACAGTAATACAGCAACAAAACATATACTTGATGGTGGTCTTACTATAACAAGAGTTCTTTCTAAGTGTTTATCCCTAAGAATAGCTGATATTTTAGAGTACGCAGATTTCAGAGAAGAGTTCGCTATGCAGATTGGTAAGTATAACTTATCTATTCTTAACGATATAAAAGATTTATACTTACATTCTTTTGGTATATTCTTGGAATTAGAGCCAGATGAAGAAGAGAGAGCACAGTTAGAGGCTAATATACAGATGGCATTAAGTAGGGATCAGATTGATTTAGAAGATGCTATAGATATTAGAATGGTTAAGAACCTTAAATTAGCTAATGAGTTACTTAAGGTTAAGAGACGTAAGAAGCAAGAGCGTGAGGTTAAGATGCAGAAAGATAAGGAACAAATGCAAATGCAGTTTAATCTACAGTCTCAAAAAGCATCATCTGAAGCTCAAGCACAGAAAGTACAAATGGAGGCTCAGTCTAAAATATCTATTGAGGAGGCTAAGTCTAATTATGAGATAGCTAAATTAAATGCTGAGGTTGCTGCTAAAAAAGAATTAATGGCTGTCGAATTTGAATACAATATGCAGCTTAGAGGAATGGAGGCAGAAACATTAATGAAGCGAGAAGACAAGAAAGAAGAAGCTAAAGACAAACGTGTTGATATTCAAGCTACTAAGCAGTCTAAGCTAATTGAACAAAGACAGAAAGGCTTACCTCCTGTTGATTTTGAATCTTCAGAAGATGACATATCAGGTTTTGATTTATCAAGTTTTAATCCAAAATAGTTATGATAAATAAAAGCAAAATGAAGTGCAATAAGCCAAAAAAGACTCCTACTCATAAAACTAAGAGTCATGTGGTAAAGGCTTGTTCTAAAGGAGAAGAGAAGATTATTAGGTTTGGTCAACAAGGGGTTTCAGGATCTCCTAAGAAAAAAGGAGAATCTAAGGCTGATAAAGCTAGACGAAGTTCTTTTAAGGCTCGTCATGCTAAGAATATATCTAAAGGCAAGATGTCAGCAGCTTATTGGGCAGATAAAGTGAAGTGGTAATTAATAAAAAATAAATAGTTATGCCGATAAAAAAAGGAAAAAGTTGTAACAAAGGAATGAGTCACAATAAAGCAGCAAGAAAAGCTGATGGAAGTAGATTAGTTCAAGCTATAAGACGCAAGAAAAGTGGCGTGAGTAAAAAAAAGAAATAATTGTTTAACTTTGTTAAAAATAATTCTAATTAAATGAAAGTAAGAGCAGTAGAGTACGATGAGAAGCCTTTATCTGAACAAGAGAGAGAAGCTATCGAAAAAGCAGAAGAAGCTAAAAAAGTAGAAGAAAATATTGAGGATAAGGACAACCCTCCTGTAGAAAATCCTCCTATTAAAGATGAAGACGAAGAAATTAAAGAGACTCCTAAGTTAGATATTGATGATAGTGCAGTATTGGACTATTTAAAATCAAAGACTGGTAAAGAGTTAGATTCGTTGGATTCTTTATTTGAAGAAAAGAAAGTAGAGTTGCCTGAAGATGTTGAGGCGTTCTATAAATATAAAAAAGAAACTGGTCGTAGTTTGAGCGACTTCATAGAACTGAATAGAGACTTTGATGCAGCAGATGCTGATAAGGTTTTATTTAAGTATATAAAAGACAATAACCCATCATTAGATGATGATGATATTGCTTTTGAAATGGAGAGATTCAAATACGATGAAGATATGGATGATGAGGCAACTATTAAAGCTGCTAAATTATCTAAAAAGAAAGAACTTGCTAAGGCAAAGGATTATTTTAATGGTCTAAAAGAACAATACAAAGCACCTCTTGAGTCAAGAGATCCTTTAGTTCCAGAAGATGAGTTAGAACAATACAATGCTTACAAGGAATATAAAGGTAAGTTATCTACCGAGCAAGAAGAACAGTTGAAGCGTTCTGAGTATTTTGCTAAAAAGACAGATGAGTTATTCTCTGATAAATTTGAAGGTTTCGGATTTAACATTGATGAGGATAATAAAGTTGTTTATAAACCAGCAGATGCAAAGACAGTTAAGGAGCAACAGTCAGATTTAAAGACTTTCGTAGGGAAGTTCTTAAATGAAGAAGGTTACCTTAGTGATGCAGAGGCTTTTCATAAGGCTATAGCGATAGCAAATGATCCTGATAAGTTTGCTAAATTCTTCTATGAGAAGGGTAAGGCAGACAGCACAGATGGTTTTGAGAAAGAATCTAAAAATATAGACATGGTTCGTAAACAAAGCACAAGTGTTAAAAAAGATGGACCAGTTGTTAGAGCGGTTGATAGCTCATCAGGAAATGGGTTAAAATATAAAACACGTAAAAACTAAAACAAAATGGCTGGAACATTAGCAACAAGTCCAGGTGTAAACATTACACCATCATCAGTTAAAGCGGCATTGCCGACTAACTACATTACAAACTTTGATTTCTTAAATCAATACTTACCTGACACTTACGAACAAGATTTCGAGCGTTACGGTAATAGAACAATGGCATCTTTCTTAAGAAATGTGTCTGCTGAAATCCCAACGACATCTGACCTTATTAAATGGAACGAGCAAGGGCGTTTACATACTAAATACACTGCTGTAGTTCCTGACTCTGCTATCACTACTGATACTGCGTTATTTTCTATCGCTGGTGCAACTGCGTGTGTATTCCGTAAAAACCAAACAGTTTTCTTAGTATCTGAATCTACTACTGCTGCGGCAAAAGCTATTATTTCAGGTGTTGGTACTGCTGATGGTTTAGCTGATGACCAACAGTTCCAAGTTAAGTTTTATGAAGCGGCTGGTTCTCCATTCGTTCAAACTACTGAAACTGTAACTGCATTCGTTTATGGTTCTGAGTTCAAGAAAGGATCTAACGGAATGGAAGGTTCTTTAGAGGCTGACGTTGATATTTTCTCTACTAAACCAATTATCATCAAAGATAAGTACGCTGTTTCTGGTTCAGATATGGCTCAAATCGGATGGGTAGAAGTAGAAGGTGATAACGGAATGGGGTACTTATGGTACTTAAAGTCTGAGCATGAGACTCGTCAACGTTTCGAGGATTACTTAGAAATGGCAATGATTGAGGCTGTACCTGCTGAGAATGGTTCTGCTGCTGAAGCTTATTTATCTTCTAACACTGGTGGTGGTAACGCTGGTACTGAAGGTTTATTTGAATCTATTGAGACAAGAGGTAACGTATGGTCAGGTGGTAACCCATCTACACTTGCTGACTTCGACTTAGTAGTTGACCGTTTAGATAAGCAAGGAGCTATCGCTGAGAATGTATTGTTCCAAAACAGACAGTTTTCTTTTGATACTGACGATATGTTAGGTGACTTAAGTTCAGCTACAGGTACTTCTTATGGTATGTTTGACAACAACAAAGAGATGGCGTTAAACTTAGGGTTCACAGGATTCAGAAGAGGTTACGACTTCTACAAAACTGACTGGAAATACCTTAACGATGCTGCTTTAAGAGGTGGTTTAACTGCTGGTAAAGTAAATGGTGTATTAGTACCTGCTGGAACTACTTCTGTTTATGACGAAGTAATGGGTTCTAAGGTTAAGAGACCATTCTTACACGTACGTTACAAATCATCTGCACAAGAAGATCGTAAGTTAAAAACTTGGATTACTGGTTCAGCTGGTGGAGCATCTAATACTGATGAAGATGCAATGAATGTTCACTTCTTATCTGAGAGAGCATTATGTACATTAGGAGCTAATAACTTCTTTATCTTTAAAGGATAGAATATAAAGAGAGGGGGGTTTAAAAAGTCTCCCTCTTATTTTTTTTTAAATTCAAATTAAAATTCAAATGAAAAAACAATCACAACAAAAAGACAGAACTTACCTATTGAAAGGTAAATCACCATTAAGTTTATCTATTGCATCAAGAGATTCAGCTAGATTTAGATTATTGTACCACGATACAGAAGCTAATGAAGGTAGGGGAGCTAACAGAGCATTAAGATATGCTAAAAATCAAAACTCTCCATTCCAAGATGAGCAAGATGACACAGCTATATTAGAACCTATTGTATTTGAGGATGGTAAATTATTTGTACCAAAAACAAATCCAGTATTACAAGAATTTTTAAGTTACCACCCAGGGAACGTTGAAAACGGTGGAACTGAATTTTATGAGTTTGACCCTGAGAAGGTTGCTCAAGAAAACATTGAGAATTTAAACTTAGAGGTTGATGCACTTATTGCTGCTAGATCAATGGACTTAAACACTATGAAATCAATAGGTAGAGTTCATTTGAATGGTAATGTAGATAAGATGACTTCTTCTGAGTTAAAACATGATATATTACTTTTCGCTAAACAGAATCCTGTAGAGTTCTTGGAAGCTATTGATGATCCAGAGCTAAACGTTAGTAATATTGCTTCAAGAGCAATGTCTGAGGGATATGTTCAGTTAAGAGGTGGTAAAGACTTATTTTACGCACTTCCAGACAATAAGAAGAAGATTATGACTATACCTTTTGGTCAAAAACCTGAAGATGCTTTATCTGAATGGTTGCATTCTGACAAGGGTAAAGATTTCTTCGTATTCTTATCTGAAAAGTTAGAAGATTAATTACTATATTTGCACTTTATTAATAACCAAAAATTTTTACACAATGGCACAATTTTTATCAATCCCTGTAACTTCAGAAGGGAATCAATTAATTTCAGCGAGAAACGTATTGTTGGTTGAACAAGCTTCAACAACAACTGTAACAGTAACTTATGCTTCAGGTTCTACAGGAGCTGACGTTCTTACTATTACTCACGCTACACAAGCAAGTGGTTACGAAATGAGAGATGTTATTCAAAACGCTCTAATTAGTGCTCACGACAAAAAAACAAGCCCAGATGTTATCATTGAGGTAACACCAACAAAAGCTGTATCTGGTATTGCAATAGCATAATCGTTTTTCTTTCATAGCTTAAAGGGGCACTGCATTTTTGTAGTGCCTTTTTTATTATCTTTGTATTTAAAATATTACACATGATAAATAACGTAAGGAATACAGTTTTATCTATAATCAGCAAAGACAATAGAGGATATATAACTCCAGAAGAATTTAACCAATTTGCAACACAGGCACAGTTGGAGATATTTGAGAAATACTTCTATGATTATAGTGTTGCTTTAAATGCTCAGAACAATGGTAGAGTTTACACAGTTGTATCTCATGGTTCTGGATATTCAGATATTCCTGCAAGATTAGCTGAAGTAATTGATAGCTTTGTTACAAGTAATGTATTACATTATAATGGTGCTACTTTGAAGTTTTATAAACCAGGTGAAGATCCTGCGTTTCCCAATGAAGATTTAGCTTATAAGATTGATAGGGTTATATACAACGACACTGTAGAGGTTGAGAAGGTAGATAGACATAGAATGATAAATATGACTAATAGTTTGGTTGCACCATCTGTTCTTTACCCAGTATATACTCTTGACAATCAAGGTTTAAAGGTTTATCCATCTACTATTGTAAATAATTGTATTGTAGAGTACATAAGGTATCCTAAGACTCCGAAATGGACATATACTTCATTATCAGGAGGAGAGCCTTTATTCAATCAGTCGGCATCAGATTACCAAGACTTTGAGTTACCAGAGAACGATGAGACTAATCTAATAATAAAGATTTTACAATATGCAGGTGTTTCAATTAGAGAGCCTGAAGTTGTTGCTATGGCTAAACAAGACGAATTACAAAATAACGCAGAAAAGAAATAATTAGATGGCATATATAACTCCGTATCAGTATTATACAAATGGTGGTGTTACACCTACAGATGATAATTGGGGATCTTACCAATATGTATCTCTTGATGAGATAATGAATAATTTTTTACTAATGTATGTTGGTAACGACAAGCAATTAAATAATGTGAAAAGACATGAGGTTTTATTCCATGCTAAACAAGCTATCAAAGGGCTTAGTTATGATGCAATGCGTAATAACAAGACAGTTGAATTATTTGTTGGTGATGACCTTAAATTTATACTACCACATGACTACGTTGACTATATTCGTATATCGCTGTATGTTAATGGTGTACTAAGACCACTTACTGAGAATAGGAGAGCTAACTCAGCACAAGGTTATCTTCAAGATAATAATAACGATGTAATGTTTGATTCTGATGGTCAAGTATTGGTTGGTCAGTCTAGGCTTGATTTTGATAGACTTAATCAAACAGTTTACACAGGTACAGGTATTTATAACGGTCAGTTAGGCTGGTGTGTTGATGATAATTGGTACTTCGGTTATCAAGTAGGGGCTAGATATGGTTTAGATCCATCAGAAGCTAATGCAAATCCAACTTTCAGAATACAGAACGGAGTAATTGACTTTAGTTCAGGAGTTAACAATCAGTTGGTTGTTTTAGAATATGTATCTGATGGTATGGCTAACGGTAATGAGTCTGATGTGGTTGTACATAAGTTTGCAGAAGAGTATGCTTACAGATACATTAAGTTTGGCTTACTTAACGCTAAAGCTAACGTTAATCAGTATGAAAGACAGTTAGCTAAGAAAGAGAAAGATGCAGAGCTTAGGAACGCTAAGATAAGATTAAAAGGGATACACCCTTCAAGATTGTTAATGAGTTTAAGAGGTCAAGGTAAAATAATTAAATAAGAATGGCTGAATTAAAGAATAGCTTTATAGCTGGTAAGATGAATAAAGACCTTGATGAAAGGTTGATTAAAAACGGTGAGTATAGAGATGCTTTAAATATAATAGTTAATTCATCTGAGGGGTCTGAGGTTGGTTCTGTTCAGAATCTTACGGGTAATACCAAAAGAGCTGATATAGCTACTCTTTCTGGAAGAACTGTATCTGATGCAAAATGTATAGGTACAGTAAAGAATGAGCCATTAGGGTTAGTTTATTGGTTTGTAGCATCTGATTTCTTTGATGGTATATATGAGTACAATCTAAACACAGGTGTATCTCAAAGAATACTTCAATCAAATAAAGCTACAGCGAATGATGTAAGTAAGCTTAATTTCAGTCAAGAATATTTAATAACAGGTGTTAATTTTATAGATGGTTTTATTTATTGGACCGATAACTACAATCCACCAAGAAAAATAAATATATCGAGGGTTAGGTCTTACTTTGTTGATGATAGTCGTATAGATGATGATATAAGTGTAATACTAGCACCACCATTATCTTCTCCAAAGATAGAACTATCCTCAGATGGTAATGAGAACTCTAATAATATGGAGGAGAAATTTTTATATTTTTCTTATAGGTATAAATATATTGATGATCAATATAGTGCTATATCTCCATTTTCAGCTGTAGCATTTACTCCTAGTTCATTTGGTTTTGATTACGAGAAAGGGAATAATATCTCTATGAGTAATGTTTATAACAAAGCAAAGATATACTTCAATACTGGTGGTGTAAATGTAAAAGAGGTTCAGTTACTTGTTAGAGATACTAGAAGTCTTAATGTATCAATCATAGAAACATTGAGTAAAGAGAAGTACGGATATAATGATTTTACTGAGCAGTTTTTTGAATTTGAAAATAATAAGACTTATTCTACGATAACTTCAGACCAAGTTACTAGGTTATTTGACAACGTACCTGTTTTAGCTAAGGCTCAGGACTTTGTTGGTAATAGGTTAATGTATGGTAACTATACTCAGTTTTTTGATATAAAAGATGATAATGGTGAAGATATTAAGATAGATTTAAGTTTAAACCTTGTTGATGGGATACCTACAGTTGAAGATACTCCTATACAGACATTTAGATCTGATAGAGAGTATGAGATTGGTATAGAGTATTTAGATGATTACGGAAGAACATCTACTGTACTCACCTCTCCAAAGAATACAGCATATATACCACCTTCAAGGTCTACTGTTGGTAATAGTTTAATGGTGGAGGTTAAGAACAAACCACCTTATTGGGCGACTAAGTTTAGGTTCTTAATGAAGCAGAACAAGGGAGAGTATTATAATATATTCCCTATATTATTTTATTCTGACGCACTTTATAGGTATTTTAAAATAAATGATTCAGATTTAGATAAATTAAAGGTAGGAGATTATGTTATACTTAAATCAGATGCTTCTGTTCCTACGTTATCTAATAAAGAATATAAAGTATTAGAAGTAGACACAAAGGGAATAGGGTTCTTGGGTGGTAGTGAATTAAGCGGTCTTTACTTCAAAATAAAAGTTGATAACGTAACAGAGATAGATGGTGGTCAAGTAACAAGGATTGGATCTAGTGGATATGGGGCAGGTTTTGTTAGAAGGTTATTAACTAATAGAAGCCCTAGGAAGTTGTTTAACACAAATAACGGAAGACCAGTAAATTATGCAGAAACTCCTATCCATTATGGTAACGGTAATCCAGATGCTGTAACATTAGTTAACGCTGCTACTACTGCCACTTTATCTTCTAGGTATACTATTTATATTACTTCACTTACAGAATTTAAGATATATAAGAGAGTTATAAACGAGGACTCTTCATCTTTAGGAGTATTAGTCTATACAGGTACAATATCTCAAGGTACTACAATTACTTTGGGAGGTATTCCATTTTCTTTTAAATTCTCATCAACTTCATTGGTTGTAGGTGATAGATATATAGTAAATTTTAGGGGATACCTATTAAGAGATGTGTATTACGACAATACATATGATGGGTACAATACAGCTGTACTTCCTGTTAATTCTGCTCCAAATTTTGAAATAAAAAGAGGAGCTGTTATAACTTTAAGAGTTGTTACTGATAAGTTTAATAATTACGTCAATACTACATCACAAACTTTTGATCCTTCACCAGCTGACTATCTAAATATAGAGGAGTGGTGGCATGAGTCTGGAGCTAGTGATGATTTTATATTCTATAGTAAAGGTGGAACAAATGTAGGAGAGAGAGCTGTTACTTTCGCTAGAGGTAACGTAGGTAGAGCTGGAGGAACTAACTCAAATATAACTAACAACTTTATTACACAAGCTGATACTATAAACAATACTAGATTGCTTCCATTAAATATGTTGGTTTCATCTACAGTTTTAGTTAACGACAGTGATTCTTTCCCTAGTAATACACAGCCAGAATTAGTGGTTAATCTTTCAATAACTCAGTCTGATAAGTCTATAGTGTTTGAAACAGAAGGGAAGTCAATAGATAGCGATATATTCCATGAATTAAGTAACACCTATAGAATAGAGAGTAATTTACACAAAGTGTTTTGGTCTTACGAAGATTATACTGTTGCTGCAGGTTCTCTAACTAATCTAGGTCAAGCAGTACCAGGTACAACACCAACAGCTTCAGATGTACCTCATAGGTTCTCAGTTGGTGAGAGTATATACGTGTTGTCTGATGACACTAATAATATGCCAACAGGTACATATACCATAACATCTATTCCAGATGCTTATAACGTAATTATTGATTTAGCTTTCCCTGGCTCTGGACCAGTTACAGGAGGTAGAATATCTTATACTTTTGAGGACCAAGACCAAGCAAATTATTCTACTCAACCATTAAAGGTTAGGCTGAATAACGTAGGAACTAAGAATACTGATTATAATGCTTGGGCTTTTGGTAATGGGTTAGAGTCTAACAGAATTTTAGATGATTGGAATGAAACAACTTTAGATTATAGTCTAAGAGTTAATTCTTTTGTAGAGGACTACAAAGAGAGACATAGTTTTAACGCAATTTGTTACAGTGGTATATACGGAGAGAACACAGGTGTAGATAGGCTTAATGAGTTTAACTTGTCTTTAGCTAATTTCAAATACTTAGACTTAGATTTCGGATCTATACAGAGATTACACGCTAGAGATAACGACTTACTTGTTTTACAGCAAGATAAAATATCTAAATTACTTTATGGTAAAAACTTATTATTTGATGCTGTAGGTGGAGGTCAAGTAGCTTCCATACCTGAAGTATTAGGTAATCAAATATCATATCCTTATGAGTATGGTATAAGTAATAATCCAGAAAGTTTTGCTGTATGGGGTAATGAGTTATTCTTTACTGATGAGCGAAGAGGTTCTGTAATTAAAATACAAGGAGATAGTTTAGATGTAATATCTAAATATGGAATGAGAGGTCATTTTAGAGATTTAATGATAGAGAATAAGAATACTCAGAAATTAGGTGCTTATGATCCATTCTTAAATATGTATGTACTTTCTAGTAATACAAACTCTATAAATCCATGTAATTTAAGAATTAGCAGAAATGAGTTTACATACAATAGAGATGCTTATCCTCAAACTGCTCTTTTTAAGATAATTACAGACCAAGCTTGGAGTATATCACTTGCAAGTGATGGATTTGGGACTGATTGGGTTTCAACACTTACTTCTCTTAGTGGGACTGGAGATAAAGTAGTTTCTGCATCTATAGCAAGAAATAACACTGGTTCACCAAGAACTTTAAGATACATTGTAACATATTGTGACAAAACAGTTACCTTTACACTTAGACAAGGAACGTCTAGCTACAAAGAGATTGTTAACATCGTTTTCAATAATAACACTCGTGGCGTAGGTGATAGTTCTGCAGGATAATAAATATATAATATGAAAACAGATCAAAAATTTTCCTACACAGGTAGTGACACTTATGAGCTTAGTAATGTATCTTTAACAGATAATGGTATATCTTTATTTGACTCTATCTCAGGCACAGGTGGAGTTGGGTATATACCTAACAATGGTGATACGGTTACAGTAAAGACAGGTGCTATAACTGCTACGGATAATACAAAAATATTTGAACCATCTCTAAGTAATAAGATATATTATTTAGTTAGTGATGTTAGATACACAGAGTCAGATAAGGCAACTATATTGTCTTTGGCTACAGAGATAACAGTATATCTTAACGGTAGTAATGAATATGAGGGTTCTTTTGTTTATAATAACCCAGATGACTTACCTTATATCTATTTAATATTCGACTATACAGATAAATTTGTGGGCAATGTTGTATCTTATTCTGGTGGAGCGAACACTAAGTTTATAGATGTAGATTTCGGCACTGATGTAGGTAGAGCTGATATTAATTACAACAACACTGGTTCGCCTAGTAGGTTTGTTCTTAAATGGAATGGTGTTCAAGTTGGAGATACAGGGTATGTTGGTTTAAACAGCACTGCTAACTATGATGCTTTAATAGCATTAGGTGTAGATGACTCAGAAATATCGCTACAATTACCTTTAGATGGATTGGTTAATAATGGAGCAGGTAATATAGACTTTAAGAAATATTCCTCTTCCTTAAATGAAGCATCATTGGAGGTTTATTCTCCATTAGCTTCTGTTAGTTGGTCTGTTACAAAGACTGACCCACAGTTGACTAGCTTTTATATTGACACAGATAACGGTACTTTAGCAGACATAGACACGCAATTCGCTGATACTCAATACTATCACAATGGCTCAAATCCATTACCTACAACTGGGGATAGTATTTACACAGATGCAGATGGTCTACTTCCTTTTGATGGAGGTAACGCTTTACATTTAATTAGTACGGTTATTCAAGCTTCTCCTCCTGCTTCAGGTGGTGAATATGTTTCTATTGATGATAATGGTTTAATATACGATGAGGGTTTTGTAGACTGTCAAGAAACAGCTGTTCCTTTTATAAACCAAACTGATATAACTTTTACTACTTCTAGTATTGTTAATTATAAGCTACAAGCATCAGGAAATCCAACATCTTGGGCTTTAACTACCGACTGTGTTGAGTATGAATTAGATGGAGGATCTAAAGGTAGTATTTTTAGTTACATAACTTGTAAAGGAGAGTCAAGAGATATATCTGTAGGTGTAGATGAGACCATTACAGTTAATTCTAGTGTTAATCCGACATTATCTTTAGGTAATGGTACTTATGTATCTTTAGGATCAAATTATAACGACGTTCTGCCAAATGGTTTATTCTTTGATGAGAGTGAAGGATTATTGTATGGTCAAACAGAAGGCTCTTGCTCTTACTCGTTTGAGTTTACTGCTACTAACTGTTTTGGAGATAGTTCTCCTAAAACTGTAGCTATTAATTTCATATCTGATAGTAAGTTAACACCATTCGCTATAGATGTAGAGAATGTTGGTGATACAGGTGATGCTGCTTGTGTTGTAACTCCAATATACACTTTACTTTATCATACAGGTCTTGGTAGAGTTCCAGATGTAGGTGATTATATTTATACAACTCCTAATGGGGAAACACCTCTTATGGGTGGTAATGTTTGGTATAAGATTGATAATTCCACATACACAATTAAAGTTTGTGAGAATGGAGAAGTGTGTGATAAGAACGAGTGCCCTGCAGTGACTACTACTACGACTACTACAACTACAACTACGACTACTACAACTTTACCTGCAACTGGAAATTGGTACACAGCCGAGTTGTGCTCAGATAGTTCAGTTACAGCTGTTCTATATGACTCAACTTCAGCAACAATAGTAGCTACAGATATAGTTAAAACTACAGATAATAACTGTTGGGAGATAACTGGAACAACTACTGCTAGTTATCCTTACGTATCTATAGAGAATCCTGTTGTTATTTACGCAGATTGCGATACTTGTTTGAGTATTACAACTACAACTACTACAACTACTACGACTGCTGCTCCAACTTGTACAGGGTACGACATGGGTGATATAGCTAGAGCTACTTCATTCTTAGCTTGTACTAATGATCCAGGAGTTTATACTACATATTATCATAACGGTTCAGGAGCTAAACCTATAGTCAATGATTTCATATCTACAGATGCAGCTTGTACCACACCATTCAACGGTGCTAGTAGTTGGTATTATATGCCGAACACTGGTGATTATGCGATAAGGATAGCATCTACAGGTCAAGTATTAGATGTTGTTGATTGTTCTGGTGTTACAACAACTACAACCACTACAACTGCTGCTTTTACTAGGTATTTAGGAGATAGATGTGATGGAGGAGGTACAGATTATCCATTAGAGTACGCATCAGCAACACTATTAGAAGTTGGTGATGTTGTTAAAGATAATACAGGTGTGTGTTACACTATAACAGAAGTTAGTCCTTTAACTATTACGTGGGATGAAGCGGTTATTTTTTATGGAGGTTTTACTTATATTTTATTTACTTATGGGAATTGTGTTGATTGTGCTGATACTACGACAACTACGACTACTACTACTACTACAAGTACGACTACTACGAGCACTACGACTACGAGTACGACGACGACTACGACAACTACTTTACCTCCGTTGACAGCTGTTAACTTAAGGTATTATTTTAATGCAGCAGATGCAACTGATTCTTATCCTGTGTTTTCTGGAACTATATCTACTTATTATATAGATGGTCCTGTGGGAACAAATCCTAACAAGATATACCAATGGACAGGAACTGAGTATGGATTAGTCGGTAAAGGATGGTTTAATCAAGTAGGATCTTCTACAGGTTATTTTTGGGGAGGTGGTGATTACTCAGGAGGAACTGTTACAAAATGAATCTAAGATTATTATCAGCCCAACCTGCTACAGATTATTATGCGTGGCAGGTTGAGGTTTACCTACATAATTTCTTGAAGCTAGGATATAACGGTAACTACATAGATGTAGTATCAGGTTATAGAGGATTAGTGCCAGAGTCTTGGAGGAAGATTCAGCAGAAATTCCCCTACGTTAGATTCTTCTTTTACGAAAATAAAATGGCAGATGGGCTGTATTCACCTGCTATTCAAGCACATATACTAGAACAACACTTTAAACAACACCCATATTTACAAAATGATGCAATCTTTTTCCACGACTGTGATTTTATCTTTACGAAGTTTTTTGATTTCAGCCCTTATCTTAATGACGATAATTGGTATTTTTCTGACACAATTTCTTACATTGGTAGTGAATACATCAGAAGCAAAGGCGAGGAAGTTCTTGATGCTATGTGTAAGACTATCGGAATATCTAAAGAGATTGTCATACAGAACCAAAAGAAAAGTGGTGGAGCTCAAAAATTAATGAAGAATGTAACAGCAGATTATTGGAGAGAAGTATATGAAAACTCTATTAATCTGTATGAAACTCTAAAGTCAGTAAGCCATATCAAAAAAGAAGGAGATCCAAACGGAATACAAGTATGGACAGCTAGTATGTGGTCTGAACTATGGACAGCTTGGAAGAGAGGTTTCAATACAGAAGTACCTAGAGAGTTTGACTTCTGTTGGGCTACTTGTCCGATAGAAAGATGGAGCGATGTTTCATTCTTCCATAACGCTGGGGTTGCAGACAACAAGAGTGGTATGTTCTTTAAAGCTGAATATATAGACAAGCTTCCATACGCAACAAATCTACAGATTAATGATAAGAGATGCTCTTACAACTACTACAAACAGTTGAAAAGTATTAACTCTTGTTTGGTATAATATTCTTATATTTGCATAATGGCTAATGAAACAATAACATATTCAAGTGGTAATCAAGGCTGGACTTCTTTTTGGTCATATTTGCCTGATTTTATGGTTGGTATAAACAGTACCTTCTTGACGATGAAAGATGGTAGTCTTTACGAGCACAACTCTAATGCTACTAGAAATGATTTCTATGGAGCACAATATGAATCTAGTGTAACAACTGTATTCAATCAAGGTAACACAGAAGTTAAGATGTTTAAGACGTTAGAACTAGATGGTAATCTTCCATGGATGGCTACAACTACAACAGACTTAGATAATGGAACTATTGACTCAAGTTATTTTGATGAGAAAGAAGGGTCTTGGTTTGCGTACATAAGAAGACCAGATGATGGCTCTTATGACGCTAGAGCAATATCTACTCAAGGAATAGGAGAAACTAGTTTTGGATCATCTTTCCCTGTACCAAACACTATTGATTTTGCTTTCAATATACAGTCATCAGTAGCTGTTGGAGATAAGGTTTACAGAATTAACAATGGTTCGTTAGAATTATTAGGAACAGTTTTGGTGCATAGTCAGAGATCCATAACTATGAACAACCTATCTGGTGTTTCAGCTGTAATGGGAGACATGATAGTTATAGCTAAAAACTCACAAGCAGAGTCGTTTGGTGCTAGAGGTTATTACATGGAGGTTAAGCTAGATGTTACTTCTTCTAGTGAAGCAGAACTATTCGCTGTTACAAGTCAGATATTTAAAAGTTATCCATGAAAGTAAGACCTTTAGAATTTAATGATTATGACAATATTCTCTCAAAATGGTGGAAAGATTGGAGATGGGAAGCACCACCTAGAGATATGTTACCAGAGAACGGAACAGGAGGAGTTATTGTATCTATAGATGGAGTAGATGTTTGTGCAGGATTTCTGTATTTAACAAACTCTAATACAGCATGGGTAGAATTTATAATATCCAACTTTGAGTATAAAAATAAAGATAGACATGAAGCTATAATTTTCTTAATAAATGTATTAACAGAATTAGCTAAATCAAAAGGAAATAAGTATATTTACACATCATTAAAGAACGCAAGTTTGATAGGTAAATATGAAGAATGTGGTTTTAAAAAAGGCAGTGATAATTGCCAAGAAATGATAAAAATATTATGGCAGTAGCAACATCAACAATAGCAGCAGGTACAGCTTTAGCAGGACTAGGAATGTCTGCAAGTCAAGCTGTAAAAGCACAGAAAGATAGAAAGAACGCTCAAGCAGCAGCTTCTAAAGCAGCTAGAGAGATAAGAGATATGGAGCAAATGAATGCTTATTCAGACTTACAAGTTCCTACATTAGGATTTGAATTAGCTCAACAAGGGTTAGACAAGTCTACTATTGCTGCATTACAAACAGCACAAGGAGCAGGGGCAGAAGGAGTTATTGGTGGTGTAGGTAGGATAAATGAAGCAGCAAACGCTCAACAGTTGAAATTAGCATCTGAGGCTGAGAAAGCTGAGTTCGATAGAGATAAATTGATAGCAAGTGCACAGCAAGACATATATGACACTAAGTTTGAACAATTATCTGACTTAGAATTGTCTAGGTTGACTGGTGCACAATTAGAAGCGTATAATGCTCAACTAAGAAGAAACCAAGCAATAGAAGGTGCGTTTGGCTCAGGAGTAGCTGCTTTAGGTTACGCTAATGACTCTATAGATTTGTACAAGAAAGCTAAGGATATACCTAATTTAGCTAAATATGCTCCAGAAGGTACGTATACAACTACAGATTCAAAAGGGAATCTTATAAGTACAAACGTAAAGCCTGTTGGTGGGGACATTGATTGGATGTCAAGTTCACCAGGATTAACTAACTTACCAAAATAAGAAATGGAATACGCAGGATATAAAGGTCTATCGGAGGGGTTAGATATTGCAGGTCTTACTGGTGATATAGCTAGTAAGATAGACGAGATTGGTAAAGATAGAAAAAGAAGAAAAGAAGAACTAGACCAATTAGCTACGGATACGTCTAGGGAATTTTCAGAAATGGAGATGACCAAGACCGAAAGTTTAAATGATAAATTACTAGACTTAGGTAACGAAGGTAGAGAGAAAATAAACTTATGGAATACCGAACTAAAAGCAGGTAGACTTTCTCCTTCTGAATACAGAAAAAGAATGTCAAGTATCTCTGAATATACTTCTTTGGTTGGATCTACAGCTAAGAATTTTGATGCTATGATGCAAGAATATGTTAAGCGTCAAGCAGATGGCACAGGTAGTGCAGCTGAACTTGGTGTTATGGATAAGTTTGGTAAATTAGCAAATATTAAGGATACTCAATACCAAGTGCTTGATGATGGTCGTATATCTATTGGTTTATTAGACCCAGAAACAGGTGAGGTTATAAGTCAAGAAGACTTAAGAGTAATCAATAAGGCTGAGAATTTAATGATACCAAGAATGGAACTCGGTAAAGAAGTAAACGGTATTGTTAAAAACTGGGGTAAAGATGGTATTATCAACTACCTAGGTAATGGTGGATATAAATCTAGTGCATCCGCAGCTAACGATCCAAAGTACGGATTAGCTAAAGGAAGAGTAGTAGATGCTCTTGTTAATCAGAATGCGATAAGTTTACTTGTTGACAATGGAGGTATTTCTTCTATTGATTATGCGTTTAGTGAGAGTGATAAAGAAAAGAAGATAGCTCAAGCTATAGCTAAAGATGAAAAGATAAAAGGCTCTAAACTTACTAAAGAAGAGCGAGAAGATATTGAAATAGGATTAATATTAATGGGAGCTGATGGTAAGCCATTACTTACTGATAGACAGATAGAGAAAGCGAAAGAAATTGCTGAAGCAGAGATTGATTTACAAGTAGATAATGAGTTAAAAACAGTAGCTCCTCAGAACTGGAATAGGCAGACTTATTCAGATGGAGAAAAAGAAAGAAAGCAAAATGACACTTCTACTTACGAGAGATTAAAAGATCTTTGGGAGTTATCAGAAGACGATGCAATGAGAAGTGCTGAAGGGCTAAGTGCTTTATCGGGTACTCATAGATTTGAGTGGGTAGGTGCTACAAAAGCAAGTGGGATACCAGGTATTACTAAAGGTGCTGACGCTTACAAACCAGCAGCCCCAGCAGGTTTGAAGATATACAAATTGGAGACAGCTACAAAAGATGGTAAGGTTATTACAAACATGACGCCTATAGCTGTTGTTGACAAATTAGAAGATATAGCTCCGTATATGTATGGAGGGTCTGACATAAAGGGGAAAGATGACGCAATCAATAGATTCAATTTTGAGAGAAATCTATTCAGCAAGAAGAATAAGGGGAGTGAGTCTGATGACGATCCTTTAAAATTAGAATTAGATAATAATTAATAAGAATAATATATGCCGTTAGACGTAAATACATTTGCTGAAAAAATCAAAGCTAAATATCCAGCATACAAAGATGTTGATAACCAAACATTAGCTGAGAAAATTGTAGAAAAATATCCAACATATAAGTCACAAGTAGATTTAACTCCTGTAAAAAAAAAAGAAGTTACGGAATCAGCTACAGAGGATGGTTCTTTGGATACACCACAAGTGGAAACGCAAAAGCCTTCGGAATCTTTAGATTTAGATAATGGGGAATTTACAGGTTATCCTGGTAAAGAAAAGAATAAGTACAAGTTAGTAGATAATGAGTGGCATGACTTTGATCCTGAAGCTAATGAGCCTAGAAAAATAAAAAGTGAAGGGCGTATAAACGCACTTAATAAGTATTTCAAACAAGATGCTTACTTAAGCCAGTCTGACAAAATGGTCAAAGAGGCTGAGGCTAGATTATCTAAAATATTAGGTGATGATAAAACTGATGTAGATGTATCTAAATCTGCAACATCTAAGCCTGAATATCTACAAATAGCTGAAGCCGCACAAGAAGGAAACAAAGAAGCGTTAGCTAAGGCATTAGAGAATAAAAAAACTAATGATATAATTAGAAAGAAAAAGGAATTAGAATCTATAGAGAAGAAGAAATTTGAAGATGAAGCCTGGAGTGCAGTTGATGTGCCTTTTGAAAATGAGGAAGACTTTGCTGAAGAGATGAATAAAAGATTTAATAAACATGGCTTTTATTTTGAAGAGACAGGATTTGGAGACAGAGTTGTAGGCAAATATTCTCCTGATGGGGGCTTTACTATTACGAATGAAGTTGAGTTTACACCTGATAATATTGGTCAAGATAAGTTCTTGTTTTTTATGGACTCAAAGCTATCTAAGTCAGAAGCAGAAGCTTTAACAGTGTCAGGAGGTAAGACTGACGAAGAAAGAAAGAGAAACTACTACGAGACCATAAAAGTGCGTATGGAGTTGATGTCTGAAAACCCAGATAGATATGGTAAAGATTTAATATCTGAAGGTGATGCTGCTAAAGTCATTAATAGAGAAGCTAAAATACTTACAAATAAAAGTAATCAACTTTCAAAAGAGTATGAAGAATTATCTAAGTATATAGATGAATATGAAAAATCACCAACACCAGAGGGTAGGCTATTCATAAAAAATAAATCAGCTGAATTAGGTCTAAAAGAAATATCTATAGCTAAAGGGTATGATGACCTTAATAAACTAGAGAGTAATTTCAACAAAGCTTTAAGTGTTTACAAACAAACAGATGAAGAAAAAGGTACGTTTTTAGGTAATTTAGGTGCTAATTTTGTTTCAGGTGCGACAAATCTTGAAAGAATGATTACTGAGAAATCTATTGATTTACTTCCATACGTAGAAGATTTAATTTCTGGCGATATGGACTTTTCAGATAATGACAAAAAATCTAAACAATTAAAAAGAGATATACTTCCAAATTTAGAAGAAGGATTACTTAAAATAGGGTCATTAGGTACTACGACTAAAGAATACCAACAATCAGATGAAAGAGGTGTTATTGAAACCACGCTAGGATTTCTTTCTGAATCTATAGGTACAGCTATTTCAGCTGGAGGCAATCCTTTATTATTAAAGGCAGGTTTTTTTGCTCAATCTTACAACTCTATCAAAAAAGAAATGAGAGGAGAGGAGTTCGATGGATTAACTGAAGCTCAAAAAGAATTAGTAGCTGTGCCTTACGCTATGACAATAGGTGCTTTAGAGAAACTAGGTTTCAAGATGTCTACATCATTAGCTAAAAAAGGAGTTAGTAACGCTGTAATTAATGGTGTAATAAGAAAAACATTTACGTCTCTTCCAAAGGGGACAAGTAGAGAGATTATTGAGGCAACTATACAAAAAAACATACTAGCTGCTGTTACAGATAAAGCCTTGAAAATTACAAGTGGTGGTGTAATAGAAGGTGTTACGGAAGGATTACAAGAATACGCTGACGTAGGAACTAAAAATCTAGCTAACTATTTATCTGGACATGAATATTTTAAAGATGTACCATTATTAAATACACCTGAAGGATTTATGAAAGCTTCAGAAATGGCTCTTGAAAGTTTTGGATATGGTATGTTAGGAGGTAACTTTATGACTGCTGGTTCAATGGCAAAAGAAGGTATTAAGAGTAGTATTTTAGAAACTGGTTTAAATAGAAGTTTCAAAAAAGACTATGAAAATATAATGGATGAAGGGTATAGAGCTTCAGAAAAAGAAGCTATAAATATATCATTAAGAAATGGAGAAATATCTGAAAAAGAAGCTGAAGAACAGAAGAAAGAAATTGATGAGAAGTACGTTGTTTATTCTCAATTAAGTGACGATTTATTTAAGAAAAATGTAAATAAAGCACGAAAAGCTGCAGAACTAATAAAAGAGAAGAATGACATAACTTCAGCTATAGAAGGAAAGGATAAAGCTTTGGTCTCTTCACAGACTGAAAGAATTAACGCTATAAATGAAGAACTAGCTATATTAGGACAAACTGAAGAGACTGTAGATATTACTGAGGAACAAATAGATGCTCTGAATGATAGCGAGGAGATAGCACTTTCGTACACATCTGAGGAGTCTATTCCTGAGTTTTTAAAACCTTTTGCAGAAAAAGGATTGTCAGGTACAGCGAAGAAAGGTTTATTCGGTAAGACGAAAGAAATCCAAACTTACAAAGTAAATGCAACTGGTAAGCAGATTAAAGATGCTTACTATGCTTATAATAAATCTATAGGACAATATGAGAAAACAGATACTACTACTGATGGAGACGTTCAACCTGGAGTTGAGCCAAGTGAAGCACAAGGGGAAGGTACAGACGTTCAAGAGACCGTTGAGCCTACAGGAAGTGAAGAGCAAGTTGAGGAAGTAGCTGTAGACGTTAACAGAAATACAAATTTATTCCCCGAAACATCTGAATTTGCAGACGTTGTAGGTGGTAGCGGTAGAGTTTCTAATATATCTAACTATAGAGAGGTAAATGGAATAGGTATATCTGAATATACTAACCCAGAAAACGGACTTGTAGATGTAATAACGTCAGGAACATCTGACTCTGATTACGTAGGCTACGTTAGGATATATAAAAACGGCAAACCTACAAATAGATGGACTTCTAAAATGGAGAACGCATCTAATAATAAAACAAACTTCAAAACAATGCTATCTGAAGTTCAAAAATTACTACCTGAAAACCATGAATATACAGAGAAAACAAGTATATCTACAGATGGTTTAAGGATTTACGGTCAACAATTAAACAGAGGATATGAGTATGCTTTAGATGAGAACGGTAATAGGCTTACTAATAGAGTGGCTATAAATGGGGATTCTAGACAGAATATATTAGGTATTAATGTAAATATTGGTAGATTCTATAATATATCTGTAACTAATAATAATGATTTTGATAAGGTTAAAAAAGCATTAATTCCTTTAATATCATCACTAGGATTGAACGAGTCTAATATACATTGGGAGAATGGTACTGTAAAGATTGATTTGCCAGTGTTAAGAAATACATCAAAACAAAAAGAAAGCACAGAGCAACAGCAAGAAATAGCCGAGGTTAAAGAAGTTAAACAATACAAAGGTCAGAAGGCACTTGATTGGTTAGATAATTTTGAGAGTAAGCTAGATGACATTACAGACCCTAAGAACTTCAATGATGCCACAAGGGTAATACCTGCTATGGCATTAAAAGGTATTGTAAAAGCTCTCAAAGCATCCATTAAAGCTGGTATGACTATCAATAAAGCGATAGATAAGTACTTCAACGAAAATACCGAATATACTAAGGAACAGTTTGAGGAAGCAATGAGTATTCCTTCTAAGGTTAAGTCGGTTATTACTCAGTCTGCTAAAGATGAAAAGAAAGCATTTAAGGAAGGTAAAAAAGAAGGTAAGGTTGCAGCTGAAGAAAAATTAAAGCCAGTTATAGCCAAGCTAAAAGAACTAAAGAAAGACCAGGTTGCAGCTAAGAAATATATCTTAGAGCAAATTAAAGAGTTTGAAGGTAAGAAAGTTTTGAATGCTAAAGCTGTACTTAACAGACTTATGAGAGTGAACCTTAATAATCCAGTTGCTGTAGATAACTTTATCGAGTATGCAGAGAAAGCTTTCAAGAATGCAGCGTATGTAGATAGGGTCAACGCTATTATTAAAATGAACAAATCTAGTAAGAAGAACTCTAAGAATCAACAGAATGCTGTAAAAGAGATGGCTAAAAGATTAGCTAGTATTGATCCTGTAATGGTTGAAGATTTAGATAAACTAGAAGTAATATCTTTGGAGGTTAAAGGTGCTACTAAGAATGGATTTAAAGAACCTGCAGATATATCTAAAGTAAACGAGTACATAGATAAAGTTGAGGCTGAGATTAAAGAAAAGAAACGTCTTAATCTACTAGGAGAATTTTCTGAGTTAGTGAATGATGGTATCATCAACAAGAACTCTACATTAGAAGAGATAATGGAGGTGGTAGATAACTTAGAATCAAATGAAAATGTAGATGGTAAATCTATAGAAGAAAAGAAAGCTGAATTAAAACAAAAGTTTGAAAGTCAAAAGATAGAAGTACAGATGGCTATAAGAGAAAGTAAAACTGATTTAGCGAAAAGTAAAGTCAAAGAAGCTTTAGATATAGACATAGATAAACTATCAATTTCCGATGCTTATAAATTAGTCACAGCTTTGGATAACTTTATAGTTAACGACATTGCTGATGGTTTAGGTCCTATTGTTAATAAAAGCATTGGTATTAAGAATGCAGAGAAATTTGCAAGACTAAAATATATAGCTCCTAGCTTTAACGCTATAACAAGAACTTTTGCAGATGTCTACAGTTCTATACCATTACTTGCTGATACTATGTTTGGTAACGTTAAAAAGGGAACAGCTTTTTTAAGAACAGCTGGATTTAACGCAATGCAAAGAATGTCGGTTACAGCTAGAATGAACGCCAAGAGAATAAATGACAACTATGTAAGTAAGTTTTATAAAACAATGCCAAATGGTGAGAAGTTCTTCTCTGTGAATAATATCTTTGAAAGAGGAGTAATTGCAGATATGCTTAGAACTAATGGTGATCCAAGAGACTTCAAAAGAAAGAAAGATCTTTTGTTTCAATCTGCTGATGCTTTACTTAAAGGAAATAAAGAAGAGGTTAAAAAAGGAACAGCATACAAGGAGGTTTTTGAAAAGATAGGTTTAGAACAAGCAGAGAATATTGATGACCTTAAAGTAGACCCTATAAATACAAGTGCTGTAAAATTCTGGATAAAAGAATGGTCTAAAATATATAGTGACTTAAAAGAATTAAATAGTGTCGTTTATAATACTAGCCTTGAAAACGACATAGATTATACAACTAAAAGAATGTCTACTTTAAGCTACAAAGACAAAAGACTGACTGAGGCTGATATAAAAGAAGCTAGTTCACTTGCTTTAGATTTAGGGATTGTTTCTGCTCAAGCTGGAACATTAAAAGAAGTTACTAGACCAAGTGCTATAAAGGATAGATATGTAGACCTTGATTTTGATATGTCTCAATCTAAATCAATGTTGGCTTCTCAGTTAGATTTACACACAACAGATATATCCCAACAAATAAAAGCCTTCCTTGATAGCGAAGACTTTAATAAATCATTTGAGAAACCTGCTGATGCTGCAATGGTTAGAAGCAGAATGTCAGATCATGTAAATATGACTAGAATGAAGAAAGGATTCTCTAGTAAAAAAGAGAATAAGATGATAATGGATTCTTTAGGTACTTTATCAAAAATAGCTACTAGGTGGACTTTAGGTGGTATAGCAGCAATACCAAAACAAACTATACCTGTTTTTACAAATACATTTTTTAATACTATTGCTTCACCTGACTTATTCTTCAAAGGTTTTATTAATCCTTTAATGGGTAAATCATCTATGAATGAGTGGATAGAAAATAATGACTTACCTATAACTATAAGAGGGCTAGAATCAAGAACAGTTATAGAGAGATCTGACAATCTGCTTAAAGATTCTAAAGCAAAAAGTAAATTCAAGAAAGCAGGGGAGAGTATTGATAAGATATGGCTAGAAAAGTTTTTAGGTAACTCAGATGTATATGCTGCTCGTTCTTCATTTATGACTTACTATCTACAGAGTTTAAGAAATCAAGGGCTAACAACAAATGTAAATTGGGATAATCATACACCTAATGAGAAAGCTGTAGAATATGCTCAACACATGGTAGATAGACAGCAGAATATATCTGATATTGCTGCAGCTGGTAGGCTTTTTTCTAGTGATAATGGGGCTGTAAAATTTATTAGACAAGCGTTCTTCCCTTTCTCTTCATTTTTAACGAACTCAAAAGCTAAACTATTTGCTGATGTTAGATCGTTATCTGTACAAGATAGAAAAGAGTTAGCTAAAATAATTAAATCTGGTAAAATACCACAAGAAATAGGTGCTCCTTTATTGTCAATAATAGCCACACTTGCTGAGATTTCAATGTTCCAAGTAATAGGTGTATACTTAAGAGATCTATACAAAGAAACATATAACTCACTTACAGGTAATGAGGAAGAAGAAGAAGATAAAGAAAAAAGAGAAAAATGGAATATAGAAAGATTTCTAAAGCAAACTTTTGCAGATGTGGTTTCACCAGCTCCAGCTGTTGACTTCCTTGTTCTAAATACAATAAACTCCTTATATGAAAGTGTGTCAAAATCTACTTTTAATGAAGATAATCCTGAATACAAGGAACTTCTGGAAGAGGAAATGAAAAAATACGAGTACGAAACAAAAGAAGTTAAAAAGTTTAGGGAAGAAGAGTTTAAGAAAAAGTATCAAGATGAAGAGATGTTTGACTTATCTAATACATGGGAGGCTAGTGATCTTGATAAATTCGGTACGTTTGCAATACCAGCACAAGTAGGTTTAGATATTATTGAAGGTGTTAAAGAATTAATCAATGGATACTACGAGAAAGAGTTTATGGGTACAGCTTCTAAAAAGTATTTTACGGAAGAACAGAAGGATATGAATAAAGAGATATTCGCTGGGAAGCTAATCACTAGGTTTTTACTTCCAGATCAAAGTTTAAGGAATATAGTAAATATTTACGATAGAGAGAATAAAAAGAATGCTCTTAACTCTAACCAATACCAAGAGTACATCAATCTAGACAAGAAAGCTTCTGATGATGAGGTGGCATTGATTAAGAAGGGGTATGATGCTGTAGATATAAAGGACTACATTAGGGTAGATGTTAAAGGTCTGAACGATAAACAGAAAGATACATACTTTGAGGTTATGCGTAAGGGTAAAAAGAGTGATGTATATACAGATGACTTAAAGTTATATGTAAAGAAAGGGTATTCGGCTAAGAAGATACTTGAGAAGCTTGAGGAGTAAATAATGAAGGGTAGCTAATAACTACCCTTTTTTTTATTCCTTAATGAAACTACCATCCACTAACTTACCTTTCCTATCTTTAATCTCATTGTAGGCACTATTAAGGCAATCAGACATGTTTAGACCTAATTGCTCACAAAGTATTATTAACACTATATTAATATCTCCTATCGCATCAATAGTTTCATAAGGGTCTTTTTTAAGTAAAGCACTTGCTAGTTCTCCAACCTCTTCAGTTAGCTTAATAAACTGCTTAGGTGCGTTTTCTTCTTTGATTAAACCTCTTTCGGTTGCCCACTCAATTACTTTTCTTTCTGTTAAACTTTTCATAATTTCTCTATTTCTTTTTTTACTTCTTCCCAATATTCTACAAATGACATTTCATCATTTTTAGATGGATAACAATAACAAATTGTTTTAATTATTTCATTAACTGCAATTAATGCACATTGTTTTGAATCTTCCCACCCATCACTATACAATGATGATTGCATATCATTTACTAACTGTTCTGCTTTTTCTTTTGGCGTCATAATCTATCCATCTAAAGCTACATGATAAGCGTAGCATAATTTATTTAATTGTTCTTGTAATGTAAATGGGTGATAATTTATCTGTATTCTTACAGATACACCTTTCTTTTTATAGATGAACTGCTCTACAACATGGCACATCTCTTCAACTGTTAACATTCTTTCTTAAATTTTGGTGAACATCCTAAAGCAACTGTCGTTCTAAATAGCTTTCTTCTACCTACTGGAATCCTGTGAGCTTTTAAGATATTTGTTACTATCTCTTCATAAACATTCCCCTCAATCTCGTGATCCATATATGGTATAACTTTCTGTCCCCACTCATTAGTCTCTGCCTCTTCCATTAGCTTATCAAAATCAGCCGATGGTTTAGACGCTTTATACAGCTGCCTATATATCTCGAGTAATACTTTATCGTCTTTTTTCATTTCATTTTTTTTTAAAAATAATAACACCTCCCACCTACCAATGTTATTTATGTTACAAGTCTATATGGTAACACCCGATGCCACGACAATTAGGCTGTCTGCATTCCCTCAAATGAAATTCCTAATTCATTTTTGAGCCAGTTGTTTTGGCTAATATATTAGTCAAATATAGTGTTTTTAACCCTAAATGAATAATATATTAGTCTAAAATAAATGTGTTAGACGGGCTACCTGCCCATATTTTGGGTGATGAATAAATCCTTCTACTGCTTTTGGAGATATAAAACCGTTACGGCTGTGCCAACCATCTGACCCTGAAGGGCTTCTTAGTGATTCTAAGGTAACACCAGGATGATCTTTTGAGGTTTTGTGGTGGACATGGTGAGTATATATATATCTGTGTTTAGTGTCTCCCCACATTTTAGGGTTCTCAGTAGCTAATAATATTGGAAGGATTGCATTTTTTGCACCATCACCATGAGTAGTTCCTATCATATTATCTCCGTATTGATACACTTTTCTGTGCATTAAATCACAATCAAACGTAATGTTATCACAATCTTTGTAATAAGTTTGAATTACGTCAGCTAATAAAGTACCTATCATCCAATCATGATTACTTGGATTGTGTACAAAATGTACGTCAGCTACTTCCAATAATCTATCTAGAACTTCAATATATAACTTCTTCGCTGTAGCGAATGCTGTGTACCAATTAGAATCTACATCTTGAGGTGTGCCTGAAGTAGTTGTCTTCTTTGGGTTATCTGTATGAAGAATATCATTACCCCCAACAAAGAGAATCTTGTCTATGTTAAACCCAGAAGATTTTTCAATCAATCCTTCTACACCCTCTCTTACTCTTTTACAAGCAATCTTACTGTTATATGAGTCACCTGTTTCAAAAACTGTAGCTAACTTCTGTATATGTACATCAGCAGGATCTACTACTAATAAATGTCCGTCTTTACTGTTTCTATCACTCCTAACAATAGTTTTAGGTAAAGTTGATATTTCCTTTATACTTTCAATTAAAGTATCTTTAAACTCTTGTGATCCATCTGTGTTCCTAACGTCAGAGGAAGCTATATTGTAATAAGCACCTTTACCAGTATGTGTTACAAGCTTATAAGTTTTAACTTGACTTAATGGTATATTGTAATACTCACAATACTCATCTATTGACATTATAGTGCCATCCTCTCTTAGTGCAGATAATATAGATTTAGCACCACTTCCATACTGATTAGTGTTAGTCTCTGTCACATTCTCTGTGTCCTTGCTTGAGTTTATTATCTTACTAGCCATCGCTCGAAAGGACTCTGTGTATTCAACTCCTTTGTCTTGGCATAACTTACGAGCAGCCTTCGCTATACTAGAAATATCTTCGTAGTTATTAAAAAGCTCTTCTTCGTTCTCTAGTAAGAACTCTTTTATATTAATCTTTGTATTCATTACAACTTCTTTTTACATCTCTTATTGTCTGTGACAACTTTATACATATTTGGTCTATAACACAAAACTCCCTGTCCATCAGAGCTTCGTAAAGTTCATCAGTCAGAGAGTTTATTTCTTCCATCGTTGAGTTAACGTAATTTAATTCCATCAGTTTTTATCTCAAAGATAGTAGTTTTTATTTAGATACAGTGTATTTTTTATGGATTTTTAATACATTATATTCAATAGTAAACTGATTAAGTTTGTCACGTTTTATACTACTTTTTGTTACTGATCTTATCAGTCGCTTTAGACTTTCTGGGTCTGCCTGGCTTTCGTTTAACATTTTTAACGGTCTCAGTGTCTCCTTGTATATCAGTCGCTCTTTCTTCAGTTTCAACCTTCTCGACAGTGTCAGGTTTATGTCCACTATCGCCAAGAACGTCTTTGATGTAGTTTCTGTAGTGTATTTGTCCATAGCTTTGGTTGTTTGATCTGTTGTCTTTTTCACTCTCATAATGTTCGTCAGTCTCGAAAGACAACCTAGAGTTTAATTCTCTATCTGCGTTTCTTATTTTAGTTATCAGCATTCGGCTTGTCTTAGCCATATCGTGTCTGAATATCTTGTTATCTACTAGATCCTCTAGGAAGTCTGCCATTACTGGTAGGTGTAGATAAAGTGCTCTTAATTTTTCTTCTAAGCTTAACATAATTTTTATTTTTTTAAGTTTGTTAATTGTTTAAATTCTTCATCACTAATATACCTAACAGAATCCTCTGCAATGTTTAGTGCAATTTTAACTGCATCTTGTGTTTTAGGTTTTGGATTTCCGTTTAGTCTGCAAATCTTTTTGAAGAAGGCAATTTGTTCTTCATCTAATAATAATGTGTTTTTTACCATGTCTTTAATGTTTTAAACAAATGTAGTGATTAATGTTATTACAACAATAGAAAAAGTTGTAATTGTTGTAAAATAAAACGCAACTAACTGAAAAACAGTAGTTGCGTATATATAGTTGTTAGCGGTAATACACTACTAACTATTATACATATCATCATATATTCTTTTACTGCAATCTAAGCATTCATATTCTATATACGCATCTGGGTAGTCTCTATACACCTCTTTTTTGTTCAGGTGCTTACATTTATTAGAAGTAATACCGCTAACAATGTGTAAAATCCATGTTTTTAATTTTTTAAGTAACATATCTACTTGTTTTTAAGGCTATTACTATTTGGTAGTGTCGAGCGTGTGACGAGCAAAAACACGTATCTTACACTCAACGTTATAGGTAATCACTTGTTAGCTTCATAAAACGCTTTTGCGAACCCTTGACTACACCAACTTCTTATACTCATATCATCATTAATTAAATGCTTTGCCCATTCCATCTCTGGTATTAGTTCTTTACTTGATTTATGTAATATTGCTAAAGATGGTTTTTTTCTTGTTGGTCTTATATATAATTTTTCATTTTTTGGAACATCTTCCCACTTATTATAAACTTTTTCTGGTATATTAAAATCACCCCATAAAGCAGTGTGTTTAGTCCAAGCCGAACCATATTCCCAAGGTTGATATTTAATAGTTGGTTTACCTAAAAATTTATGTAAATCACCTTTAGCAGGGTTTTCTATTACCCAAAATTTAGGTTTACATTGTTTTATTATTCTTAAACAATGATTAACTAAAAACATTCCTTTTTCATAATTTTTTTTATCTTCACTTCTTCCTTGTATATTACTAAATTCAGTACATACTGGATTAGCTATAATTCCATAAACATTGTCTGGTGGTGTATAGTTTTCTACACCAATATCAATACCTATCTTTATAACTTCATAATTATTATCTAATTGATAATATCTACTATCACTTCCTATATCTGCACATAAATGCAGTATTATTTTTTTCATATCTTTATTATTAAATAACCTATAACACATTATAAAATTCATTAAAACGAAATTTTATAATTCACGTTATATGCAATACTCATTGTAAGTAATCAACCAACCACTATTGTTATACCATTCAATTAACTCTACTCTTTCTTTTTTAGTAATTGTAATATAAATCATTTTAAATTCACCATTAGGAAAGTTAACTCTATAACAGTCGTTAATTGTATTATCTTCTTCAAAATCAATATCTCTTATGTACTGCATATAACATTATTTAAAAATCATTGAAACGCTTTTTACATTTAGCGTTAGCTTTATTGTTTCAACTGCTTTATCGCAAAATTTGCGTAGTCTATAATTTTTCTAAAGTCATCTTCATCTTGACCTTTTTTTCTCCAATTGTACTTATCTATGTTGAACCTAACACAAGCCAACAACTCTTCCTTAGTCATGTTAGCCTCAGATCTCTCGAAAGTGTCGATTCCGATATTGTATTGATGTGGTTTGGTAGATGGCTCTTCTTTAATTTTAAATATTCTACTATTTGCATCTGAGAACTCAAATAAAGGTCCATTGGGTAATTCTGCCTTTACAGTAAAACTATCTATGCCTACTGTAATTACTTCATATTCTTTACCTTCAATAATGGCAAATTGATTATTATCCATGATACAATCATCTACTGCAATCAACTTTGTACCTACTTTTATTTCACTTATACTCTTTCCATTCTCCATCATATAACTTTGTTTTAATTCCTAATTTACTTAACTCATCAGCTCTGTAGACCTGAAGTGGTCTTAGCTTCTTTCCTTTCTGTTTAACCTCTACAAATAACACATCGCTATTCTTAGGGATAGCTATCAAGTCTGCAATACCATTTTTATTTGTAGATATTAGCTTAATCACATAATAATTATCCTTCTCTAACTCTTTAATACATTTTGATTGTATTTTACTTTCTAACATTATAATCCTTTTTAAAAATGTTAACTGTGTATTTCTTTTTCTTCTGGACCACCTTATAGATATTCTCCTCAAGACCACCCTCAGCAAATACCCAATACACTTTATTCACTAACCTATCCTTTGTAGTCAATCTATCTCTAGCTTGAAAGTAGCTGACTGCAGAGTGCTGTATGTTATACATTACCAGGCAATCAGCCTTACTTAAGTTGATACCCTCTCTCGAACTAACAACCTGACCAACAAAGTGTTTGTCTGTAGAATTAAATTCATCTATGTCGTTAGTGACATTATCTTCACCAAATACTTGAGTCAATAAATTCAGCTCCTCTTTGAACACATAGATTATAGCTAACTTTTTACCAGAGAATCTCTCCTTTATAAACTCAGCCTTAGTTGTATCTATAATCATAGAGTTGCCTGACTCAAACTTTATTGTACCACTTGATAGTTGGTGTATCTTCTGCATTAACTTAGCTGCTGTATCTGCAAGAACAACTTCACTCTCACCATTTATGACTAAATCCTCTTTTATCTTCTTAATTAATCCGTAAGTTACAGGTTTCATTTTAACTTTCAAAACTTCTTCGTCTATAGATGTAGAAAAACCTGCTTCTTCTTGAGTAAGCTTAATAATCAAATGACTTATATCGCCCATTATCTTGTCCTCTAATCCACCTGAATAGTCGTTGTGAAGACGTTGACCTATACGTTTCTGCTTAAGCATTACATAATCATTAGCCCATTTATAGAAATTAGTGTATCTACTCCATGGTGAATACATCGACACCCACATCTGATGATAGAACTGACTGTAAGACTCTGGGCTCATCGTTCCAGATAATAGTATCATTGGTTTAGATGAGAACCTAGCCTTTAAATCTTTAGCCATCTTACAAGGCTTAGGGAAAGAACCTAGTCTGTGTGACTCATCCATAACAATAAGATCAAAATCATTATCCTCAAGCTTATGTAGTGATTCATTGTTTATTACAATAAGATCAAACTTATTATCATAACCGAAATTAGAGTAGTCGCTAACAATACTAGGTATAGCTTTCTTTTTAGTCAAAAACAATACCTTTTTAGCGTTATAAAGACTGCAAGTGTTTAGAGCCATTAATGTTTTTCCGACTCTCACTTCGCAAGACAAAGCAACTAAATTAAATTCTCTGAGTATTTTAACAGCCCTATTAGATACATCTATTTGATAATCACGCAGTTTCATATCTTTAAACTATTTTGTGTTGGTACATATCTTTCAAATTTTACGCATCTAGCATTTATAGATGAGTCTCTCTCTTCTGTTGGCTTCTGACCATAAGCAAAGTCTCCCCAAGCATAAAGCCAATGCCTGAACTTTATAATAGGCATACTATACTTACCTCTAGGACCAAAATCAGGATTATCTTGACCAAACTGAGTGTATATCTCATTTATGGTGTAACAACCACCCACCTTAGTGTATTTGTTCTGTGGATCTTTAGCCCATTCATAGAAATCATGGTGAGTTTGAGCAATAAATTTACGCTCCTCAAGATTCTTAAACTTACTTTTCCTTAGACCATACTTAAGGTACATCTGTAAATTACCTATCATATAGCTATCAAATTTGTTCCACTCTTCTTTAGACCAATCGCTAAATAAGTAGTGACCAAACTCATCCTCTGGAGTAAAGTTCTTACTGTAATACTGACTAAACTCTAGCTCCCACTTACGTCTCTCGAATGAATTACCTACACCTTTTATGGCATAGTTGGTAGTGATTACTGTCTTAGGAGAACGTTCAAATGGTATGTATATCTCATCCTTGTTCTTCTTCTCTAGGGTTATACCCTCAGTAATAATAGAGAACAACTTCTCAAAGTCAAACCCTTTATTAACATCATCGAATACAAGTAACTGAGTATCAGCAGATACACGTTGGTAAGGAAATGATTTTGTAAAACTGAACGTCTTACCATCAATATTTACTTTCCTTTTCATGTGACCAATAGCCGACACAAACATACCTTTACCTGTACCACCTTCTGGATTGTCACTTATCACCTCATCATTTATAATGACTGCTGGACAATACCCACTTGGCTTATAACTATGTAACAAAAAACCTATAGTACTCTCTATAGAATTAATACGCTCCTCATCTCCTCCTCCTACATTATTAATAAATTTCCTGTACTCAGAGTCAGAGCTATCGACTAATTTAAAGTCACGATCAATCTTTTGATTATCCCATACTAATCCTTTCACACTCATATAGTCTAAGGTTTCTATACCTTTCGCTGTAACCTTAACTACACAGTTGTTGTAGTAAAGATAAGCTTCTTCTTTTGTGTCTCTCATAATACTTGGTTCTACTCTATCTAAGAAAGACAAATGGTCCTCCTTAAACAGTTTTGTTTTATCAGCGAAGTAATTATAAATAGATAAGTCATCCATACCATAAAGGTCATCTAATGTCGAATCTTTAATATTATCATCTGTCGCATCACTTATTATATTATTATTAATATTAACAAATACGAAGTTCTTACCTCCTTCAACATAATACTTAAAGAATCCTTTTGACTGTAGGTATTCTTTGTACAAGTGGTTAACGTGCTTAACTTCTCCTCTACTGTTCTTCATCCAGAAATTAGAATCAGATGAATTAGAGCTCACAACAGACTCAATCTGTTCTGTTGGCACATCTTTATGTAATTGTATTATATCTTCTTTAGGTACTCCCTTACGCACCATCTCGTTAATGCTATCAATCTTTTTATCGTCTTCGTAGAACTTAGTTCCAAACTTAGCGATGTCCTTGTAAGCTGAGTCTATTATTGTTCTTATTTCATTAATAGGAAAGTCTTCAGAAGAAAACTCCGACAACTTAGTAACTGCATCAATCTTATCAACGCCATACTCATTAAAAGCTGATGCTAATATGAATACATTGTTACTCCTTTGCCCAGGTATTAAACCAAACTTACCATCCCACCATTTCATTAAACGTCTAATAACCTCGTTATTATCATCCAACTTAATAGTAGGTCGAGATGTATTAACGTCAAACGTCTGATGCTCCTCTACAAGAATTTCGTTCCACTCTTCACTCTCATAGTTTACATAAACCTCAGGATCATAAGACTCATAACATACTCTTGATATATTTTTTGAAGTTATATCAAACTCCTTGCAATCGTAATACTTCTCTAGCGATAGGAAGTAATTCTTATGGTTCTTAACGTCTTTTGGTATCTTCACTAATACTTTCATACCATCACCTGATGGAGATGTAAATACAGCGAATGAATATTTGTCATTACAAAATTTGTGTCGTGCGTTAAGCATATCCCATTCATCATCATAACCATCAAAGTCAATACAGATGAACCCAGAGTGCTCTAATATTGAGTTGTCAGATCTTTTATTGAATTTTCCTGAGAAACAAATTGCAGGTAAACCTTTCTTAATTTCATTTCTTTTAGTCTTGTCTTTTTCATTTCTTACCTTCTCAACAATATTTTTTGAAGCACCATTCCTTATTCTATCTATAGCCTTTTCAACAGTTACGAAGAAAGGTTGTCCAGTCTTTTGGACAGATTCAAAATATGTTATCATGCTATTTGAGATTAAAAGAGGGGCTATTAACCCCTCGTAAATATATTATTTCAGTAATTATTAAAATGGTAGAGGATCACCATCCTCTCCTTCTGTATCTACTGGAGTTGGAGCTGGAGTTGGAGTTGATCCTCCTACTGCATCTATCTTCCAACCTTCTAAAGTGTTGAAGAATTTAGTCTCTCCTTTAGGACTCTCCCATCTTCTACCTCTAAGATTAAAAGAAATCTCAACCTCTTGACCCTCTCCAAAACTATCAAGTAAGTCGCACTTATCTTGAGTAAATTGGAACATTACTTCTTGTGGATACTTCTCTCCATCATCTGTTAAGACTACCTCTCTTTTAGCAAATTTATCACTAATTTGTTGTTTCTCTCCTATCATTACGATAGTTCCTTGCATTTTGTAACTCATACTTATTTATTTAATTGTTGTTTTAACTCTTCTAATTCTTGTTCTAACTGTTCTATTTTTTCTTCTACTTCGTTAATTGGTTTCATTTGTACATATCCTCTAGCTATAATGTTTGATCTACCTTCCAAATATCCTGTTTCATCATCAAACTCCACAACTACATATCTTTTGAAAAATTGCTCTCCTAAGTCATGTAATAAAATTCTTTTTTTCCATTCTTCGCTTTTAAAATCTTTTACCATTACATATTTAGGCTCTTTAACTTCTTCGAATGAGAATTTCGGTTTAAGACGCTCATACCCAACATCATCTTTAAAATAATAATATTCATTACTACTATCTTCTATAACATTATAAACTTTACCTGATGTCATGTCTATATCTTCGCTGCCTATGTATCTTCCTTTCTTCATTTACTCTCTAATTTCAATTTATACTCATCATAATACTTAGCTGCTGCATCAATACGTCCTTTCATAAACTTCTTGTCTGCATCAGTTAACTCTACATCTACTATCGTCACTCTCATTCGGTCATCCAAATGCTCTACATAATGTAAAGTGTCATCATCCCATTCGTTTAATAACCCCTCTGGTGTATTCACTAAACAGTAAGCAATCTGACCTTTAGACCAACCTAACATCATTAAGTATGTCTTTACTTGCCACTCGTATGTGCTGTTCTTAGCTTGTTCTGGTAGCTTTGGAAAGGTTTTCTTAGACCAACTAGACTTGATGTCTATAATCATCTCAGAAGATTCATCCAAAATGTCGGGATGACCAGATACATTATCCATCTGTAAAGACATCTCTGACTTCTGATAGTCAGTAAAGAACACTCGGTTGTAAAGATGGATACTCTCATCCTCGACTAACGTTCCTTTCTCCATCTCCTTACTTGAGATAATATCGTCATACCCATAGACCTCTTTCTCTACTAACCCTTCTACATAAGACTTCGCTCCTTGAGGTAGATCAATAGGTGCATCTCTCTTAGCAATCAACTCATCTCTAGTCTCTGCCTGTTTTTCTGTTAGCTTAATCTTAGCTAACAAATCATTCAACTTATCTGACTGCTTATCTGTTAAGCCATCAGTACCTGTGAAAAGTGCTCCTACACTACTTGCTCTAAATTTCATTTTGAATTGTTTTTAATTGTTCTTTAGTAATCTCTCTTGTTGCTTGTAACTTCTCTAAACTTATTGCACCAGACTTAATTGACTCTATTGCTTTCGGTAGATCTGCATCTGCGATAGGTGATTTAGTTGGTTGAGCAGCTTTTGGTAATGGTCGTGTTGAGAATCTTAATGCTTTGTGCATCTCACCAAATGCTTTAACATCTTCAACTCCTAAAACTATCTGTTTGCCTACAAAATCACTCTCATCAAATGAATTAAAAAACTTCTCGAGTCGGCGATAATTTTGAATATTCATTACCATTGGTAGTTTAAACTCTTTAAGTTTTACAAACCTTTTTTTCTCAGTACCGTTTGTCCCTGTTATTTCTCCATCTAGAAATCTATCTATAGTTACTACTACAGGTTGGTACTTACCATCCTTCTCAAGTGTGTGAGCCCCGATCGCTTTGTCGGTAGCTGCGAAATTTTTTCTCCAATGCATAACTTTATTTTATTTTTAAATTTAACTTAAGATTTATTAATGCTTTATAAGCTTCATCTTCTTCAATATAACTTTTTGTAAAAAACTGCTTTCCGTTTTTCCATATAGAACCTCTCCATCTTATGTTTGAATGTTTTATGTATTTACTTACACCTATATATTTAGAAGTTTTATTTTTTTTATCCAAAGATTTTATTGTATTATCTCTCTGCGTTATTATTTGAATATTTTTAATGTTATTATTAAACTTATTTCCATCTATATGATCAATAACCAATCCCAAACTTTTATCGTATCTATGATTAAAGAATGCAAGAGCTACCAATCTATGAATAGTAAAAGTTTCTCTTTTTGAATTTACAGATAAAACTGTTGATAAATACCCTCTACCGTTTATATGTGGACTCATAAGTTTACCTTTTTTTATAAACTTATATTTACCTTTCATCATAACCAACCTATCCAAACTTCTAACGTTACCTAGATCACTCACCTGATAAATCCCTTCATACCCAGGGACGTCTTTCCAAATTTCTTCTTGCATATTTTTGCGTTTAAATAATTGCGTTTAAATAAATGAAATGGGGAAACCGTAAACGCTTCGGCTTTCGATAAGGTAATTACTCCTCGTCTATCCCCATCGCAAATATAATAATTTATTTTAAAAGTCAAGTATTTTTTTAATTTAATTAAAAAACCTGTACTTCAGAGGTGGAAGACTCATCATACAGGCTTTTGTAATGAATTTCTTTAAACGCTTCCACTCGTTTGTTCGTCAAATGTATATTTAATTATCTAATAATACAAATTATTTATAAAAAATATTTATACCTCATCATCTTTAAGACCTGTCTTTACAATAACAGTATAATGAACATTATACATCCTGTTCCATTTAGCTCTTAAAACTAATGCTTGTCTTAATCTTCTAGTAATCTCTCCTCTTCTAAGTCTATACATAATTGCTTTGTGTTTTCTTCGTAATCAATAGTTGGTGTTCTCTTGTCTATTAAATGAATGATTGTTGAGTGCTTACCTATGCCTGAATAACCCAACTCATCAGCTGCATTGTCAAGCGTCTTAATCTCCTTGAACTCTCTAATGTTCTTATCCCACCACTGTAACAAGAACTGTCTCTGATCGACAACAAGTGAACGTCTTGTCCTCTTACTTAAATCATACTTCTCTACAGCTAGTCTAAACAAGTCATCATAATTAATGTCAGACTCATATAAACGTCTTGTAAGCTCTTCTATCTTCTGGTCCATAGTAAGAGACGTTTTTAAATTTATACGTCTCCATAGGTCTTTTGTTGCTGTGGGGATTTCTTCCCATGCTCTAATGCTTTCTTCTAAATTCATATTTTCTTCTGTGTTTTGGTAAATGACCCTGGATTCTTTCTTCAATCTCTTCCTCCATTGCCGACATTCTATTACTACTCTTTCTCATTTTCTGTACTGTCAAAGTAATTAACTCTTGACTGCACCTCATTATATGTGCTACGACTACTATCTTTATATTCATATTAACAACCAAGTGGTATATGATATGATGTTTCAACATTGTGTCAATCTTATCTGGGCTATTCATCTCATCCCGAAAGACCTCTCTAACTCTATCTCTTAAAGTTATCATGTTCTGATAGTATTCTATCCGCTTCTCTAAGAAGTCTATCCGTAGCCATGGCTTTTTAATTATCATAACTTAATTGTTGTTTAATAACCCATATTTTGACAATCACCTACTTTTGGTAATTGTTCTTTTGTATAATAGTCTTTTGAATAATTAAACTCTCTAAATTTTTGCATTTTATTACAATCATTTATTGTTGTTATATGACACCAAAAATAAGAGCTTGTTCCTGATTGAGCATCGCCAATCATATTAAATACTTTAATGCTTACAATTCTATCACAATTACAATCTTGAGTATTTTCTTGATTACTTTGTTCATTTGGTTTAATTTCTTCTTTATCACAACTAAATAAAGCTGCTAATCCTAATACTAATAATACTCTTTTCATAATCTTCTTTAATCTAATTCAATCTCGTCACTAGCCAAGTCAATCTCTGCATCCATCTCTCTCAAGAATGAACTACTGAAAGGTGGTAAGACCTCTTTAAAGTCATACCAATGGCTTATATTATCGTTCTGCTCGTCCTCATAACTCAAATAAGCTGATCTAATAACCAACTCTAAGTTCATAAAGTTCTCCTCCTCATCCTGCAGAACCAAATAACCATCCTCAACTCTAGGCTCAATGCTCTCACTCTCATTCATCTCTAACTCCAGACAATCACGTCTACCTCTAGCTCCCATCATTATACACATATCTAATGACTTATACACTATACCATCATACATCCAAACTGTTCTCATATCAAACCACATAAAAAATTAATCCAACATACCAGTGCCGCCATAAGCAACAAATATATAGATATACTCAATAAATAACTACCTTTTTTTAAAATAAATGGCAAACTAAATGCCGTTAAACCAAATGCTATCATTAGCAAAAAATACATAAATGTTTCCATACTCCTATTTATTGCACACAGAAAATGTTACACTCCTACGTCTAGAACTCTTCTGTATGCCTTATTAATACTATAAATCTTAATACTCCTACATATCGCACACACCTCATCACAAACTTTTTTTATTTTTTCTCTCTTTATATATATTTTATTTTCAAAAAACATTACGAAAAATGTATTCAATATGTAGGAGTCTCAGCTATCCCTTACTACCACTAGCTTTAAACACTCTTGTTACACTGTGTTCTAACAATAGGAGTTTCGTTTTTGTTACATTTACCTAACACTTAAAGTGCTGATAATCAATACCTATTTACTCCTATTTGTAGCCTATATTCTCAGCAAAAACTACCCTAAAATTGACTCCTTACCTAGGAACTGTAACATCGAAAACTAGCAGGTCTTCATCACTTTCACTCTCATCCATGTAATATCGACCAGGAGATATGTCAAAACTATTAACACAAAAGCTACGCCATCCGTATTTACTTATCGCACTTGTTTTATATAATTTAGCATTGTAGTCAATGGTTGGTATCGATAATTTTATATATCCGTCCTCTATTTTAACGATCAAGTATTCGTTCTTAAACATCAAATGTTTAGAGCTTACCACATAATTATTAGCTCTACTATGTTTATTTATATTTATATAATTCATATTTTATTTAATTTAATTAACGCATCCTGATAATATTTGCTAGCTTCTTCTTCTGAATCAAAACTACCTAGGTGTTTTAATTTACCGTTTATTCTTATTTGTGATACCCATTTACTTCTCTGTTTACGCCAAAAAACACCTTTATATTTAGAAGAGTATTTATGTTTCTTGATTTTCACTTCAGTACCTTCTTCTATAGATTTTAATGCATTCTGATAATATTTATTGGCTTCTTCTTCTAAATCAAAATAACCTAAGAATTTTGATTTTCCGTTTATTTCTATTGATGACATCCATTTATTGCTATTTTTACTCCAACAAACACCAGTGTACTTTGATGATCCCTTCCTATCTTTACTTGTGTTTTCTCTAACACTTATAAGCTGTAAATTAGATAATCTATTGTTTAACTTATCATTATCTATATGATCTACTATTATTTTCATTGTGCCATCTGGAGCATGATTCAAGAATGCCATCGCTACCAATTGGTGTATTTTAACATTTTTTACTTTTTCTTTATCACAAAGATTAAGACATAAATAACCCTTGTTATTTACAGATGGTTTTAAAATTTTTTCTCTGTTAAATTTAAGGCTCTTAACTCTACCTAGGTCACTCACTTGATAACTGCCTTCGTAACCAGGTACATCTTTAAATATTTCCATAAACAAAAAGCCCATCAAGTTTTCAGGGTAGTGCATCCTTACTCACTTAATGGGTCTTCAATAATGTTTTTAATACTGGCACTACTCAGTTATACAAAGATAACTAAATAATTCATATTATTTTCAATTTCTAATCTATTAGTTCAACTTCGCTCGGGTCATATTCAACACCATCGACCTCTATATATCCACAAGTGTCAAACAATTCTCTTACAGTAATTGCCTTGCCATCGTACAAATATTCATACAACATACACCCTGCATTGTTAATATCTGTATCATCCATAAAGTACCAATCAAGGAACTGTCTCTTTGTTATCTTTGCTTTCATAACCTCTGGCTTTTTATAATTCATAACTACCATGAAACCTCTACTGAATAGCTAGGCGACCACAATATAACACGAAAACCCTTTTCTTCTAAGTAAGGCTTCATCTCTGTTTCTACTAATGTTTGAATAGTGAACTTGTTATTGAATAATTCTCGCATTAATTCATAATTATTGTTTCTTGATAAGTTATCTGTTAATCTTATTTTATTCTTTTTAAGCTTTTTAGCATAACTTTTAAATTCTGGTAGCAGTACCTCATTAAATACTCTGTCTAGCTTTTTAATATCTATATCTTTACTCACTGTACTACTTAATTCTTGTAACTCTTGTATAATATCTTTCATAACCTTTAATCTATTAATTCATAACCTTATTTATTTTACATTTCAAATTCAATCCACTTACCTCTATTTTCATAGTAGAAAGCTTTCTCTACAATTTCCTTGCTTACACCACTGTTTTCAGCAATTCCATCAATATCCTCTCCATAGAATCCACCACAACCATCGTAATGATCCCACTCAATTTCATCCTCTACACCCTCAAACCTACTTGCATTAAAATCCTCTCTAGTAAGCTTCACTATTTCAGTTGCCTCCTCTACCTCAAATCTATAAACATCCCCCCATGCCCAGGCATCAAATAGTTTTCGAGAACCTTCTAGTATCTCTTCATACCTATTTCTATCACAACCAGTTCTTTCATAAAAATCATCTGTTAAGACTAATAACACCTCAGCCCAATCCCTTTGACTGTAACCTATTGATTCGTGATGAGAGTGATGTATGTTAAACAGTTCACATAAATCTACTAACTGCTCTATACTTAAACTATCATCAATCTCCCACCTAATCTCGTCAGCCTTCTCATCTTTAGTAAGCTCACGTTCACATAAGTAGTCATGATCAATCTCTAAAATGTCACATAAAGTCACTTGATGCTTTATGATTTGTCCATTTGTAGGAAAATCTTTTATAAACTTAACTATCCTACCATTACTACAATCATTTACGTCATTTCTTTCGTATCTGTAAATTAGCTCAGGTTCACAGTCCCAAGCTTCAAATGGATTCTCTGACCAATCATCTCTCTCTATTTTAATTCTATATTTATTCATAACTTCATCCCTATTTCGTTAACACTATCTCTATTTATTTTGTGGCATCCTATTGTTAATGTACCATTCAAACTAGTTACTGTGTACCCATCTATCCTATGACCTACAATATCTATATTATTCTCGATAGCTTGATACAATTTCTTAGCTTCTAGCCTGTCTACACTTACACCTTGAGATGTTTCTACCTTAGTTTTATCTTTACTTAGTCTTAAATAATCTTCATTACCTACTCTGAAAGACCTTATCTCATGGTTCATAAACTTTGGAAGTACCTCAGCTAGTTTCTTTTTAGCTAATTGCTTTTTTCGTTCGTCTTGTTTTTTAGCCTCAGCTTTGATTAAGTCTAAGTACTCTGGCTTGTTTAACGCCTTATATATCTTCCTTATCTCTTTATACTCCTCGCTAAGACCTTTAATCTTAGAATAAGTCCTCCACTCCATGTATTTCTCGTAAAGGCTTGTAATATTATTTATATAAGTAATAGGTTTCCTTGCACGTGCTAATTTACCTTTTAATTCAAGGATCCTATCACGTACTAGGTGTATATCTGTTTCAGTCTTGTAAAATTGCTTGTACTGTCTTGTTGCTCCAATGGTTATACCTATATGCTTGTTTGTAGTTGAACTATACCCTTTATCATTGATAATGATTGCCTTACCGCTATCAATAAACTCAGCTAAAAGATAATGTTTTCCATAACTGTATAACATATCTCCTTCAAAGAATACATTACTACATCTTCCTTCTTCCTGACTTCTTTGTGCAAAAACGTGAATTGTATCACTTGCACTACTAAATACTTTTTTCATAACTCTATTTATTTTAATTTGTTTCTTAATTCTCTCATTTCACTAGTATGACACTGACCAGCACAATAGCTGATTCTAGCATCACTTTTTTTATACTTACTTACAAAGAACCTATCTAAAGCCCAATGCTGAGGACTCTCAAATTTCAACGTGATTCTGACATCTCTCTTTGTTCTCTCGTGTCCACCTATTTGGTCAACTAGATCATCTATTAAACTATCCCTAAATTCGTCAGTCAGTTTTACTTTTGACCAGCCAGACGTTTTTAAATACATTCTACCATTCAATAACTGTTGTGCTGATATTTGTCCACCTGCTACCTTCCATGCCTTGTTAAGGCTATCTATTTTTGTTAATCTTCCCATTGCTATTTATTTTTTAAAACGTCTTATAGATATACCATAACATCTATTTTTATTTACCTGTAATTCTGGGTAACCATGTTCATCTTCAATACAAGTCAATAAGTCAGGCTCTATTTTAGACATGATATGATATATTTGATAGTCAATCATGTTTTCAGTTGTTTCAAACGTGTGCTCTATAACTCCACCATCGTTAAGTAGTATATATATAATTACTACATTTTCTAGTATTTTATTCATAACTCTATTTATTTTTTGTCGTTTAAATTCTTGATATGTTTTATCCATTCATTGAATGAATAGATCGGATTTTTTGGTAATGTTGTTTTCATATTTCTTTGTTTTTAAGGTTAACATTTCATCGTATGTGAATACACCTGTTTCTAAGTATTGATATACCTCAGGCTTATATGCATATTCAATTATTGTATCATCATCACATTGGATATTGTACATCTGCCTTCCATCGTTTACATCTCCTAGTACTATCTTACCTATGAAGATAAGATATATAAATTTTAGTGTTATCATTTTAATGTGTCTTTTTTAATTCGTCATACTTATCTTGATACAATTCAACCTCTCTCTCGAAATTAAAGTTGTGTATATCTACTAAACATAAATTATCTAATCTATGTTTGTTTGCTTTGTAGTATTCTAAACGGTCATTTTTACCGTGTTTATTACCTACTATCTTATTGATCCTTTCTACTATCTTATTATATAGATAGTCTTGTTTACTTATTGTATTCATAACTATTTATTTAAATAATTCACTTGAATGGTTTCTTTGTTCTTATGGATATGCATTAATATCTTATAACTCGAATACTCTCCTTTTTTATTTGGTTCTATATTCGCTTTAAAATATTCATACAGGTCCTTTCTTTTACTTTGTCTTATTACCTCTTCTATTATAGGACAAACCTCAAACTTTTGTTCGTCCTTAAACTTTACAATATTGTCTAATTGCTTTCTTAATGTATATAAATTCGCTTTGTACATTTGGTTAAAAAGTTGTACTTCTTTGTATTCGCTAATGAATGGTAAATCCATACCTTTAATGTAGTCACCGATTTTTTTAATTACTTTTTTCATAACTTTTATTTTTATTTATTTATTAATTTAATTATTTGTACCTATACAACAAACCAATGTTATATAGGTATATATAATAAGCCACGTGAAACTGCTTACACTCTATTAATCCCTTATCTTTTTGGATAGGTTTTGACTATATACCAACTGAGAATTGTATTTATAGCCCTACAACTTGGACGGTATTTTATGCCCCGTTTTTTGCAGCCAGGGCAAAACTAAATTAATAGTTAAGAGTTTACCCCTGTTAATTATACTTTTATATTTCAATGAACGACTTACGCAATTAAATGCAGCCTTAAATACTCAATTCTAGTCTGACAAATAGTCTGAACAGTCTTATTCCATTACGTTTGCCCTCGCATCCGTTAACTTGTTACTGTTATTTATTTGCCGTTAAAAATCTTTAGATTCTTTTTTCAAGGATTAAACAACTCGTTTGTTGTTCGTTTTGTTGTTACAAAGATATGTATTAAGTTTTGATTGTGCAAGCTTTTTTTAATATTTATTTTCTTAGTGTGCCTATTTTGCCATTTCTTCAAATGTTGTCTATTCATAAGAGACTATTAAAGTAAGATAATTAAATTTATTAACTACCTATATTAATATGCCTTTTAAATACTAAACTTGTCAATTTTAAACTTCGCTACCGTTGTAACTACATTACAAAGATAGTAAACAAATGTTAATAAACAAGCTTTTTATAAAAAATTATTAGTCCGATTTTTTGACAAAATTTAACAATCGCTTGATAGTTAGATGTTTAAATCGCTCTGAAGGGCAAAAATAAATTTTTTAAAGTGGGGAGAGGGAGGGAGGGGTGTCATAATGTCAGTACTAAATGTATCTAACCAACAAAAAAAGTTGGCAACATGACAGAATGACAGACTGACAGGCGTTTGGCTTGTAAATAAATAGGCAATTAAATAGATAGGTAGACAATAAGCAACAGAACGACCGATCGACAAACAGAACGACCGAAAAAGAAACCTACCTATCTAAATAAAGCCAAAACAAAAAGCCAAAAACGTGGAGCGAAAAAACAAAACTCAAGCACCCCCATACGAAAATAAGATCGGTTTCCCTTTTCAAAAGTTTTTGTAAAATGCTACTATTACCCAAACCCTCCGAATTTCTGACAATTACACCAAATGTTACAGTTAAAAGCTCTACAGCCCACGTCAGCTGTACAATCGGGCGAAAACGGCTGTTTCTAGACCAATAGCAAAGTGGGTTCTATCCCTTGCTATGACTGAATATCCGAAACTCCTACATGGTTCATATCACAGCTCCTACGTCGGGATACAGCGCTACGACTAGGAAACATATACTCCTACGGGGCGCACCACCTCTTTCGAACTTTTTTTTATTTTTCTATATATATATATATATTTTATTTTGAAATCTATTGAAAAAAGTAGGTTAGTGGTAGGAGTCATCGTCAAACCTAGATACAGTAAGGGCTAGAGTACAATATGTTCAGTTTGTGCACTGCTTAGGAGTTTCGGGATTTGTTACATTTGCGATTACATAAACCCTAGTGTTTATAGGGGGTCTTTACTCCTATTGGGTGCACATATCCTCAGCTGAGAGCGTAAAAATATGACTCCCTTCCTAGGAACTCTACACACTACTAGCGTTGCACCCCGAAAGGTACAAATAAATCAGTATTTTCTTGCATAGTTAAAAAAAAGGCGTTACATTTGTCAAAAATTCAATATTATGAGAGAAGGAAAATTTATGGGTCACAGAGTGACTAGCGACGGAAAAATCTTCGGAAAGCGTAATCCTAATGTTACACTTAAACCGTATTTGAGCCATGGGAAGTTGGCATTAAAGATCAACAGAGAGACACATTATTTGCATAGAATTGTTGCAGAGGTGTTCAATTTGAATGGTTTTAATAAGTATGACAAGAGTAAGGTTGTGTTATTTAACGATGGAGATTCTATGAACTGTTCTTTGGATAATTTATATGTTCAAGATTTAGAGGATAGGATGAACGAGGTTAGACAGGAGATGGTTTTAGATATGGGTAGAGGTGTTAAGACTTCTATGTATTCTTATGTTTATGCTAAGAAGGATAAATGGGTTGGTAAGTATAAGGGTAAATACTTAGGTACTTTTAAGAATGAGGATGATGCTTACTATGCTGTTGAGGAGCATAGGAGATCAGTTGATACAGTTCCAGTTCATAAGTTCGATGGTTTGTATAAGGTTAATAGGCTTGGTGACATTTTTAGTGTTAGGTATAATAAGGTGTTGTCTCAAGGTGCGCTTGATGGGTCTGTTTCACTTACTGACAAGGATGGTAAGCGTACACGCAGGTCTATTGGGCTGTTGGTGTATAATTCGTTTAATAGGAAGAACCCAGCGAAGAGGGTAACACATATAGATGGTGACCCGATGAATAATATGTTAGGTAATTTGAAGGGGGAGAAGGCATGAGTAAATTAATTATAATAATAGCTTGTATATTATTTCTGACAGGATGTGTATCTTCGTCAGAGATATATGATGGCTACAGTAGAGGTGGTCATCCATTGGGTAAAAGTAAATATAAGGGGAAATGAGAGAACAAGAACTACAGGAAGAGATAGAAAGACTTAGAGCTACATTAAAAGGCGATATATTTGCCGATGGAGAGACTATGCAGAAGATCTATGAGATTAAGAAGATGTTGAATCCAGCTATCGTTGAGCGTCCAGAATTGGATGAAGATGATGAGTGTCTTAGTTGTGGTGCGTAATGTTTGGAGTATTAAGAGCACCAAAAGAGAAGCTCACTAAGGCTGTATATCAGAAGAAGAAGATGACTTATGAGGATGCTGTTATGTACTACAATCCACAATGGATTGAGCGTAAGGCACTTAAGTATTTAAAAAAGAATCACAGACGACTTATGAGTATGGATGACTTCTTGGACGAGCTGTATGAGCAGTTTAAGCATAGGATAGTAAATTTACCTATGTATAAGAATAAGAATGGTAATGGCTATGTAGGTCAAGTTTATAAAGAGAGAGTATGATAAGATTTTTGGTTACATATAAGAGAGTTCACAATTTCGAGATTACTACAGAACCTTTAACTGTTGTGGAGAAGAACTTGTTTGAAAGAGAGTTGTTGAAGGATAGTAACGTTGAGTATGCTTACTCGACACAAATACAGATAATAAAATGATAAATAAGATAGGATTGGTATTTGGGGTTGTTCTTATGATAGTATTTTACTACATAACGTTCAACCCTCAGATATTAGACGTAGAGACAGAGTTTGATCGCTTGTACAGGATAATAGGTACATTTGTAGCTAGTCATGGTTTTTTTGGTGCATATTTATGGATAAATTATAAGGAATGGAGAGGATATTAATAAATAACGAGTGGTACGTAAAGGAATCTAGTCAAGCACCTAAAGAAGATATTAAGGTTGACTTTATGTTTAGTAACTCATGCATTGTAGAGACAGATAAGTTCTGTTTTGAAGCTACTAGATGTATGAAAGATGGTAATGTAGAGTATTATCCAGACATATCTATAGATGTTACAAAAAAAGAAGGTGATAGAAAGGATTGGGGCAAAGAATATTGGGATGGTAATGAATGGATGAGAGGCGTGTTAAATGGAGACACTAAATGTTTAGCAGGTCTAGCAGAATATGTAACAGACGCTTACAATCAGAAGGTGTTTATGAAATTATTAAAGAAACTAGGTGAAATAGGTTGGTTATGATAGTATTAGGTGTAATTTTAGTAGGATTAGCAGGATTTTTTAAAGCTGTGATGGATAAACTTCAGTTCCATTGGCATAGATCTGTGTTTGCTGTGAATCCTGTTCGTTATAGGGAGTTGTTTTGGAATCCATCTATCAGCTGGATAAACAAGTATGAGCCAGGGACTAACTATAAGGAAGAAAGGTTTAAATTCTCAACAACATTGTTAGTATTTTTAACAGATGCTTGGCATTTGGCACAAATGAGTATGACGTTATTGCTTTTTGTTGGTATTGGTATGATAGGCTATATGTCTGATAGCTTTTTACAGTTATTATTGTTCGTATCTTTGGCTAGAATACTATACGGAGTTACATTTGAGTTGAGTTTTAAATATTTATTAGAAGCATAATGGTTAGATTTGTTGATAAGTTCGCTACTACTAGTTGTTTGACTCTAGGGAATTATTATATAGTAGACCGTGTTGAAGGAAATTACTATAGATTAGTAAACGTAAAGTATAAATATCCAAAATATTATTTCGAATGAAGGTAAAAGTAAAATGCATCGATGATAGTATAAAGCCAGAATTCATTATAGAAACAGTAAAGTATTTTAAAAATTGGCTCGTGAAGGGCGAGATATACACTGTTTATGATGTTGTAAATAACGATGGCATAGTGGAGGGGTATTTATTGGAAGAGCTAGAGAACGAGCCAGTGTATCAAAAGTTATTAGGTAAGGAACAAGAACCCGCATTCAGAACTGATCGGTTTGAAGTCGTATCTTACGAAGAAGAAGAAGAGGAGGAAGAAAGTGAAGAAGTTGAGCATCTTTTTGAAGTATTTTTGAATTAAATTAAAAAATAATTACTATCTTTGTAACCGTTGAGTCGTACCAACATTTATGAAATTATTTAAAATCCCAGCAATGATAGGAAGTACGACCCTTGATTTGTTGGGTTTTTTATTATATGGAAATATTTAAAGACATACCTGGTTATGAGGGTATTTATCAAGTTAGTGATTTAGGTAGAGTTAAGAGCCTTAAGTTTAACAAAGAAAAAATATTAAAGCCAGGAGTAAATAATCATGGTTATTATACTGTAGTATTATGCAAAGGAAAACGAAAAACTATTAATGTACATCAATTGGTAGCTATGGCTTTTTTAAATCATGAGCCTTGTGGTTATAATGGATTAATAGTAGATCACAAAGATAATAATCCTTTAAACAATAGATTATCTAATCTACAACTAATAAGTCAAAGAGAAAACACAAGTAAAGATAAAAAAGGATCATCTAAATACACTGGAGTTAGTTGGAATAACCCATAATAGTAAATGGGTTTCATCAATAGTAATAAACGGTAAATTAAAATACCTAGGTTATTTTGATTTAGAAGAAGAGGCAGGTAAATATTATCAAGATGCGTTAAAATCTATAGAGGAAGGAAGTGAAATAATAGTTAAAGAACCTAAAACATCTTCTAAGTACAATGGTGTTTGTTGGGATAAAAGAGCTAATAAATGGAGATCTGTTATAAAAATAAACGGAAAACAAAAACACTTAGGTAGTTTCAACTGTGAACTAGCAGCATCTGCTGCATATCAAAAAAAACTAGCCGAAATAAGTAAATAAATAAATAAATTGATTATCTTTATAAAAAATTTAATAGAAAATGGACAAAAAATTAGAAAAAATGGTCGTTTTTGATAAGAAAGACTTATTAGAAGGAGTTGAGACTTTAAGAAACGCAGTTGAAGTAACATTAGGACCTAAAGGGGAGTACGTTCTGCTGCAATCGCCACTCTATGTTGGCGGTAAGGCTTACACTAAGGACGGCGTAAGTGTTGCTAAGGCGGTTATCTTAGACAATAAGATTCAAGATCTTGGTATTCAAACGGTTAGAGAGGCTGCTCTTAAGACAGCTGAGGAGTCTGGTGACGGAACTAGTAATACAATCATCGTGGCTTCATCGTTGGTTGAGGCAGCAGATGACTTTATTGATGAGAGTCATAACAAGAATGAGGTTATTCGTGACATGAATGCGATAGCCAAAGAGGTTGAGAAGTATTTATTGAAGAAATCTAAGAAGTGTAATAACTTGACTTTGCGTAAAGTCGCTGAGATAGCAGGTAATGGCGATAAATCTACAGCTAAAATGGTTGCTGACTTGTATAAGAATACAGAGCAGATAATTTTAGAGAGAGGTAAAAAGTCTAGTACTTATTCAGAGGTTATTGATGGTTTAGTTATTGACCGTGGTTTTACGTCTAAGTTCTTTGTTAATAATCAGAAGAGACAAGAGTGCGTTTTAGAGGACGCTTTAATCTTATTCACTGATACAGAGATAGATAACACTCAGTCTATTGAGCATGTATTAAAATATGTTGTTAAGGAGGATATTCCTTTACTTATCGTAGGTAATTTAACAGCTCCTGCATTGGCTACAATGAACTTGAACGTTCAGAAGGGGAATATTAAGTTTGCTAATATAATTCCACCTAGTATGGGTTATCAGAAGGAATTACTTATGACAGACTTAGCTGCTATGAGTGGTGGTATCTTCTATAGTGAGATGAGTGGTGATAATCTTAGAGATGTTACTTTAGAAGGTCTAGGTAAAGCCTCTAAGGTTGTTGTAGGTAAAGATAAGACTATTATTATACCAAAAGAAGAGAATACAAGCTATTTAAACGAAATCAAAGGTTCTGAACAGACAGACTTCTTAAAAGAGCGTATAAGTAAGATTTCTGGAAACTTATCTACTATATATGTAGGAGCTAAAACTGAGTCAGAGACTAATGAGTTGTATGACAGAATAGAAGATGTTATCTTGAGTTGTAAATCAGCTATCGAGCAAGGTGTATTACCTGGTGGAGGTGTAGCGTTAAAGGATGCGTTCTTGAATTGTGATATTGAAGCTAGTGATGTAGCTTATAAGATAATGAGACAAGGGTTATTCACACCTATACAAACATTATCTGGATATAAGCCTGTGAATACGGAGAGAGGGATAGGTTATGACGCAAGAACTGGAGAAGAATGTGATGTAGCTAAGAAAGGGATTTATGATCCAACTAAAGTTACAATATCAGTTCTTCAGAACTCTATGTCTGTAGCAACAACAATTATTAACACAAAAACTATTGTCTTACAATGAAAGCATTAGGACACTATATATTAATAAAGCCAATAGAGAAAACTAAGGAGACCAATAAAAAGACAGGTCTCCTTCTAACCTCTACATCAGCAGAGAATGAGCGTTACCAAGAAGGTATCGTTCAACTTGTTGGAAATCAGATAGATACTATAAAAGAAGGTCAAAAAATCTCCTTCGACAAAGTCTCAGGTCATTATATCAAGATAGATGATGAGCATCTAATGATTATAACTTTTCGAGACGTTGTTCTAGTTTTTGATGAGGAGGAATAGCAGCATCTATTTCTCTATTAACTGAATTGACTGCAGCTACCAGACCATTATTTTCATAACCTGTTAGCTGCATTCTTTTTTCTCCTTTGAATAGTTCATAAGTATGCTTAACTATGTTCTTTCCTTTAAGAGTCATGTGATAAAGGTCTCTTCTCATACCATCTTTCTTTTTACCAGCCCACAAACATATTAACCCTCTGTCTAACAGGTATTCTAACGATCCGTTACCACTAGCGTTCATTCTATAGGTTCTTATTATGTCTGACTTACCGAAAATATGTTCTGTATATAGGTAGAACAGCACATCTAGGTCTGCCTTTTTTATTTGGTATTTATTTGATACAAACCTTATGATAATCTTATGGTATTTCATAAAGTCGTTAGTTGGGTTTGTGTATCCGTAATTCTTGTATCTTACTTTTTTCTTTCTTTTAGTGTGTACAGGTATGTAATATCTATCGCTCATATTTTTAGTATATTTGTATTTAATTTTTTTTACAAAGATAATGATATTTGCTCGACCTTTAAAATATGTATTAGGTAGAATTGTCCCTTTTGGGCAGTTTGAGACTATTAATCCTATTAATTTAGGTACAGGTGAAGCAGATAGTAATAAATTTTTGAATGGAGATGGGCTTTGGGCTAATATAACTGGGGGAGATATTAATATTGACGATTTTGTTTTTGTATCTGCAAAATCTGATTTGCCTACACCAGTATCAAACGTAATAACCTTAGCAGACAACGTAACTTATTACTTCACTACAACAGTAGATTTATTAGGAGATAGATTAGTAGGTGGGGAGAACACAGTTATACTTGGTGCTTCTTCTGAAAATAGTAGAATTAAATCAACTGGGTTAGGTGTTGGAGTAGCTTTATTCACTACTGAATGGACAACACCAATAAGACACGTAACTTTTCAAGATGTAGATACTGCTTTAGACATAGATGGAAGTGTTAATCCTCCATTAGCTTTAGATTGGACAGGAGTAAACTTTCTAAACGTGCCTAATATAGGTAAAATTGACACTGCTGATAACTGGATATATTCTAAAGGTGCATTTCTTAATAGTCAAAATTTGCAATTTGATGGAAGTCATGGGACAATAGGAATAGACAATAGTATTTTTGTTGGTAGTGGCTCGGCTGGAAATATATTAGATGTACTTTCGACTTGTACAATTACAAGAAGATTTAGGTTAATTTATAGTTCTGTTGTGGCTTTCGGCTCTAGTGTGGGTATAAATGTTGATGTAAGTGCAACTATACCAACAGAGGGTTATATTTTAGATACAATAAACTTTAGTGGTGGTGGTACTTATTTAAGTGGTGTTGATTATACCGATAATAAAACACGTTTTGTTAACTCTAAAGGTATTGATAATACTGCTGAGATAGGTAACTATTTTATGACAAATAATGCTACTACAACAACTATTTCAACAGTAGATACACCTGTTAAAGCATTAGGTACAACAACTGCAAACGCTATAAATCAAAAATTCACTCATACAGATAATAGACTTACTTATGTAGGTGCTTTAATTCGTGATTTTCAAGTTACTGCTACTATATCCTTAACAAGTGGTAATAATAAGGTTATAGGTGTTTATGTAGCTAAGAATGGTACAGTAATAACATCAAGTGAAATGTATTCAACAACTTCGGGAAGTGGTCGTGCTGAATCCGTTACTTGCCAAACTATCTTAGAATTAAACGAAAATGATTATGTTGAAATTTGGGTAGAAAATTCAAGTAATACAGATGATGTGACAGTTGAGTATTTGAACGTAATATGTAAATCTTTAAATTAAATAATGATACAAGTAACAAGTAAGCAAAAAGGGCTCGGAGATACTATCGAGTACATTACCGAGAAGACAGGTATAAAATATGCTGTAGAAATGGCTACTAAGGCTGTAGGTATAAAAGATTGTGGGTGTAATAAAAGAAAAGATATACTTAATAAATATGTGAATTATGGGAGAAAGTAAGTCAAGTAAATATTACGCATCTAATCCAGCAGCGAAAGCAAAAAAGAACGCTTACCAAAAGGAATATAACAAAACAACAGCTGCTAAGAAACACAGAGCTGAATGTAATAAAGGTAGAAAGAAGTTAGGATTAAAGAAAGGTGATAAGAGAGATGCTAGTCATACAAAGTCAGGTAAAATGGTAGCAGAAAAGAGGTCTACTAATAGAGCTAGGCAAGGAGCTGGAGGCAAAAGAAAATTGAAATAAATTCGTAACTTTGTATCACTTAAAAAATTACAGAAATGGTAAAACAGAAACAAAGATATATACCTAAAGTTAACAATGTAGATGTTACAGGGTGGAACGCTGCAACGGACTTCACTACTGACTTTATAGAGTTCCCAGAGTCAACACAGTGGCTTTTAGATGTTCAAGATTGGGCGAGTGTAACAGCTGGAACACCAGTACTTAGCATTTTGGTAAGTAATGAGCAAGATGGAGAATATAAGAACTATAGTGCGTTAGCTTCATCTATTGACTTAACTGTTGCTAACAATAGGGTAATATATGATGAGATTTTCTCTAGTAGATATATGAAGATTCAATATACTTCAGGTGGATCTACAGGTACGTTTGATTTAATACTTAGTAAATAATGGATTTAAGGAAACAGAATGACATAGTAACTCCTAGTGAGATAGTAAATTTTGACCAAGACACTCCTACAACTGGAGGTGTTGTTTTTGATCCTAATACTCCAGCTACAACAGATGTTTTATATGTATCTAGTACTAATGCTAGTACTTGGATATATAACGGTTCATCTTACGTTACTTATGATGTACCTAAAGTTCAGTCTACACCATTTTTTCTTTATGGTACAGATATAGATGCTGGAGGAAATAAAACAGCCTTTATACAGCGTAATGGTCCTATATTTATTAATTCAGGTGCAGCTAACGGTAGTAGGTACGCTGGATATATTTACAGCAGAACAACATCTGGAGTAAGTAATGGGCTTGTAGTAAAAAAGGATTTAAGAACTACGTCTGGTAATTATTTACTTTTACAAGGTCAGAATTTTTCTACAGGTGCTACAGAGGACAAGTTTAAAGTAGATCACGATGGTAAGACATCATCTTACGGTACTCATCAACCTAATATTCAATCAGTAGTTTCTTCGGCAACAGTAACACCAAACGCAGATACGGATGATGAAGTAGTAATTACAGCACAAGCAGAAGCCTTGACTATTGCTAATCCTAGTGGTACACCAACTGATGGTCAAGCTATGTTTATAAGGATTTATGACGATGGTACAGCTAGAGGTATTACATGGGGAGTTAATTACGCAGGAACAGGTTTACCGACAACAACAGTAGTTGGAACAAGCATCTACGTTCCGATAGTGTATAATTCATCTACAAGCAAATGGGATAATATAGACCAAACAGGGGTAGTTAATTCTATTCCAGTATCTATTCAGTTAGCTATTTCAGATGAAACCACAGCACTAACAACAGGCACATCTAAATTGACTTTTAGAATGCCTCATGCTATGACTTTAACAGAGGTAAGAGCGAGTTTAACAGGAGCAGGTTCTACAAGTGGAACTACTACTTTTGATATAAATGAGGGTGGAGTGAGTGTTCTTTCAACTAAGTTGACTATTGATTTTGGAGATACTACTTCGGTTGGAGCTACAACTCCTGCTGTAATTTCAGATAGTGATTTAGCAGATGATTCTGTTATAACGATAGATATTGATGCTGTTACAGGTGGAGCAGATGAAACAGGTGGTAAAATAACATTAATAGGAACTAGGTTGTTATGATAATAAATCCTTATATATTTGGCGGTGCTACTAATCCTCTTTGGAATGGATTACAAGCCTACTATACAGCTGATAGTACTCCTAACGATGCAATAGGTAGCAATAACGGTACACTTGTAAACGGTGCAACTTATGGGACTGGAATAATTAATCAAGGTTTTAGCTTAGATGGTGTTAACGATTATATTGATATGGGTACTTCATTTCCAATTATTACTGGAGATATGACTCTATCATTTTGGTTTAAAGGTTCTTTTCAAAATGCATCTGTAGGACATTTAAATAGAATGGGAGGACCTGGGTTTCGTGGTTTTTTATTTGGAGCAAATAATACTAACAATTTTTTAAGATTTGATATCTCCCCGGACGGGTTAACGTTAAAACAATTAACTTATTCACATGGTAGCACTTTTTCAGCAACAACATGGTATCATGCAGTTGCAGTTTTCAAAACTTCTAGTTATATGCGTATCTATTTAAACGGTAGTCAAGTAGCTGAAGAAACTGCTTCTATACCTTCTACTCAAACTCAGCCTAGTTCATTTGTTTTTGATATAGGCAAGAGAGGTTCATTAATGGGTGTTACAGATGAAATAGGTGTTTGGAATAGAGAATTAACACCAACAGAAGTAACAGAATTATATAACAGTGGTTCAGCATTACAATATTCATAAATAAATAAAAAAAAATCATGGCATACGCAATAAAACCAATAGCAGAATTAGAAACGTTTGATTATTCACTTTGTAGTGGTTATTCAACAAAGGACACAGTTAGAAAGTCATTAGACGGTCAATTCTTCTTAGTAGAGGGAGAAACTTTCACAGACTTTACACACGCTGAAATATTAGTGGAAATGGAAAAACCTAATTGGACAGAACAAACACCGATATAACTATGAACGGATACTACAGACTTATAGCCTCGATGAGTAGGGGTGGTGGTGGAGTCAATCCTTTATGGAATGGCTTATTAGCTTATTATACTGCTGATAACACTCCTAACGATGCTTTAGGAACTTACAACGGTACACTTGTGAACGGTGCAACTTATGGAACTGGTATTATTAATCAAGGGTTTAGTCTTGATGGCGTTAATGATTATGTTGATATGGGGACTTCATTTCCTATTATAACAGGAGATATGACTCTTTCTTTTTGGTTTAAGGGTGCTTGGCAAGGTGTTAACGTTGGTGGGTTAGGTAGGTTAGGTGGAGGTGGGGCCAGAGGTTTTCAGTTCGGGTCTAGTACACTCAATAATTTTTTGAGATTTGATTTAGCACCAGACTTATCGACATTAAAGCAATTAAGTTATTCTCATGGAAGCACATTTTCACCTACTACATGGTATCATGCAGTCGCAGTTTTCAAAACTTCTAGTTATATGCGTATTTACTTAAATGGTAGTCAAGTAGCTGAAACAACAACGTCTATTCCATCTGCTCAGGCTCAAAGTCCAGCTATTCCGTTAACATTTAATTTTAGAGGTTTGTTAAGTGGAGTTGCAGATGAAATAGCTATCTTTAACACAGCAAAAACACCAACAGAAATTACAGAATTATATAGTGGCGGTAATGCCTTACAATATCCAAACTAAAAAAAATAAAATTATGGGATACGATATAAGACCAATAAGTGAAATAAACACAATAGATAAATCCTTATGTGTAGGCTATCCAGAAGTAGAATTTAACAACATATCAAAAGATGGTAATTTTTTTGTGGTAGAGGGTGAAACATTTAATACTTTTACTCATTCTCAGATATTATTAGAATTAAAGAAACCTTATTGGACTGAACAAGAGATATAATGGAAGCACCAAACTATATAATTATTTCACTTGTAACGGTACTTTTCGGGGTTGCTCGATACTTCTTTAAAGACTTGCACAAAAGTTTCTTAGAAAGCGAAAAAAAGAATGACTTGATAAGTAATAAAGTAACTAAACTCGAAAGCAAAGTTATAAGACTTGAGGAAAAAATGCCTAGTGATATTCAGCATTTAGAAACTGTAATTAACTTGAAATTAGACGAGGTAACGAAAACGATTAAACACTTAGAGAGGTCTCTTAACAATCAAGCAGATGCATATGTTCAGTTGTTAAAGGAATACACTAAGAAATGAAGAAACATATAATATCACTAATTAACGACACGTTAAAGAAAGATGGGAAGTGGAGTAGAACCTCTTTAACCATGTTTAGTGCATGGTTATTGGTGGTCTATATGGTTATTTATGACTTGTATAAAGAGGGTTTTAGATATGATGTTTTTGCTACTATGGTAGGTGTAGCTTTAGGTACTAAATTAACTGATTCAATAGGTAAAAAAATAGAAAAGAAATGAGGTGGAAAGAGTTAATTATAGTAATGTTAGTAGCTACTTGTATATATCTAATGTACATGAAAAGACCTATTTATTCAACTGGTAGGCTTCAAACTATTGAGCACGTTATACATGGTAAAGATAGTATTATAGTGAAATGGAAAACTAAGATAGTAGAAAACAAGTCAAAGGTTAACGGATTGAATAGTCAAATAGAACGATTAAAAGATAGTTTAAGCGTTTCTAAGCAACTTAAAGATACTATGACTATAATAGAATACCAAGACACTATAATAAGCCAACAGGACACGATTATTAAGTTCTATGAAGGTTTAACGAGCAGATGCGACACTATAATTACAGAACAAAATAAGGTCATAGAGTTAAAAGATAGTGTTATTTTTATTCAAAAAGAAAGAATAAAAGACTTTAAGAAAAAAAAGAAACGTAGAAAGATAAGTAGTATATTTGCATCCATTGGATTATTAACTTTATTAATTGTTAAGTAATGGATAAAATAACACTACAAAGAATTGAAAAGGCTCATCCTACTATTAGAGAAGAGTTGAAGCAAGATTACCTTTATTGTAACAATAGGTTATTAGGTAGGGGAGTAAGGCTGAGATTTGCATCTGTATACCGATCTAATGAAGAGCAAGATGAACTATACAGTAGAAGACCTAAAGTAACAAATGCAAAAGGTGGGCAATCTATACACAATTACGGTTTAGCCTTCGATGTAGTTTTACTATATGACAAAGATGGCAACGGAACTTTTGAAACTGCTTCATGGGATACTATTAAAGATGGTGACAATGATGGTAAGTCTGATTGGATGGAGGTTGTTAATTTCTTCAAGGCAAAAGGTTGGTCATGGGGAGGTGACTGGCGATATTTTAAGGACAAGCCTCATTTCCAGAAAGACTTTGGGTATACATGGAGAGAATTAAAAGAGAAAGAAAAATTTATTGATAACGGGATTGAATATCCAAAATTATAAGAAAACATGGGAAGAATAGATCAAGATTACGCAACAGACGCAACCATAACAGGTACAGATAAAGTTATTGGTACAGATGCAGCAGATGGAAGCACTAAGAATTTTACTATTGATGGTATTAAGGGGTATATGGAAGGCAACTTAACTGGTGCTAGTAATTCTTACACATCTCTAGATGGCAAAACAGTCACTTCAACAAATGGCTTAACTACATCTATTACATCTGCGAGTATTCCTACTGACGCAACAGTTACAGCTAATGATTTATTGAGAGGTGTAGATTCAGCTGACGCAACAGTAAAAAATTATACAGTAGATAGCGTTAAAGATTATACTTTAAACGCATTAGATGTAGATAATTTAGTCTATACTGTATATGATAACATAGTAATGAATAATACTACTAGCTCATCTACAACTGTTTTGGATTATGGAGTAAATGTTATTAGAACATCAACTACAACCGATCTTGCCTGTAAACTACCTCAACCAGTTACAGGTAAGAGAGTAACAGTAGTTAATAAATCTAGCATGGCTATAAAATTGTTTCCTTCTAATGTTGGTGGTCAAATAAATAATTATCCTATTGACACTCCAGCTATAGTACCTAATGATGGTGTATCATATGATTTTGTATGTACAGAGAATCCATTACCTGGAGAATGGACATGGGACGCTCCAGCTACAGCACAATATGATTTCGGAAATATGTCTGTAGCTTTAGATTCAACTACGCCTTATACGTTTGGCGTAACGGTAGGTTTTGCTGGTACATCAAATGTTATAGCTAGTGGAGAAGGATCTCAAACATATACTGTGTCAAATGGTGTGAATCAATCACCAGCTTTTGCGTCTCTAACATCAGGTACGAATTATGCATTTGCTCAATTTAAGCCATTAAATAAGTGGAATGGTATGACTAAAATAAAAGTGTATACAAATGTTATAGATCAAACTGGTAGTGGTTATAACAACCCAGTGGTTAGGATTATTATGGGTAGCGGTATAGATTACTATGACCAATCTACTGGAGATTATATCACAAATGGAGGTAGAACAGGATTAGAGGAAGTTTTTTACTATAGTCTTAATAAAGTAATATCAGGCACTCCATCAGGTACATATTTTTCATCTAATATTGGGGATCCAGGTACTGCATATGGAGAGAAGTCGTTTAACTCTGGTGTTAATAATTATGGATATATAACATCAGATGCTGAAGGAAATGCTCAAACATCATTAGGCGATGGAGCTCCAGTAAGTGTAACTTATCCATTTAGTGATGGTTCTGCGTATGTTGGATTACCTGTAGATGAAATATATACAGGAATTATTTATCCATATATACAACCATTTGGTTCATCTAAACCTCCATATGGGGCTGATACGTTTAAGTTTAAGGTTGTTATAGAATATTATTAATATTATATTAGTTAGATTTAGTCCCAAATTATTAGTATATTTGGGACTTAAATTTAATTTAATATGAAACAGTTAACAAAAGAAGAATTAGAGTCTTACGCTAAGGCTCGTGAAAGTTATTTTGATTTAAAGAGTCAGATAGCTGACATCACTATTAATCAAGAGAGATTAAAGCGTCAAAAAGAAAGTACATTATTAAACATTGAGTTAGCTTTTGATGAATTGGTAAAGAACCAACGTGACATTGAAGGTAAATATGGAGAAGGAAGAGTTGACTTGCAAACAGGTGAAATCCATGCAATTAATTCGTAAAATATCCATAGGTCCAGACTACAAGACCTCTATGCACTATGTTGTAGGGCAGGAGGTTTTAGATAAGTCTTACGTAATTGAGACGATAAGAGTTGTAGATGGAGGAAGTATCCAGATATGGATAGAAAAAAACTCAGAAGTAATACTTTGGAAGTCTTTTAATGAGACTATCCCTAAAGTAATTGAATTTAATATAAACTTTTAATCAAAT
>Ga0228614_1000062_pt1 | contig 64413 bp, 45 predicted proteins | sample 15DmetaG_FD_190531 | JGI IMG/M metagenome (GOLD analysis project Ga0228614, IMG submission 190531) | Seawater microbial communities from Monterey Bay, California, United States - 15D | ecosystem: Environmental > Aquatic > Marine > Coastal | place: USA: California | collected 2016-10-13
TTACATATCTTTATTTGTTTATTTGAACCTTCTCCAGAAGATACTAATAGACTTGCATTGCTAATATCATATTTCACAAACTCACTTAATTGATATACTTTACGGGTTGTATTATACATAGGTTCTTGTACCATCTTATTGTTATTTGCATCATTATCTACATAAGAGTTTTCTATATTAAAAGTTCTTTCCTCTTTTTGTTTTGATGTTGCATTATCTGTATCACTTGAGTTGGCAGGGTCTGCTACATAATGATTATATAAGTATTCCATATGAGATGTTGCATATGTAAGTGCAGCAGTAACCATATTTTTTGGCTTTCCTGCACTTGATACTGGGTTTGTTGTTGCTGCTGAACCAGGAGATGTTTCCATAACATGCAGGTAAGTATTTGTATGCCATGGTAGTACAATTACATTGTAACTATTTCCTGAGTTTGTACCAACCGTATTGTATATAGCGGATACCATGGAATTCTCCATACTTGTTGCTGGTACAGGAGATATTACAGTATTCGCATCTTGTATGTCATATGTTGATGTAGATGTAGCACCACGTGTAAGAATGTGTAATTTTTTTATCTCATTGGTATTTGTGTTTGCATTATTTGTTCCTGCTACTGCAGGAACTGCTGCTACTGCAGGAACTGCTGCCGTTGTCCCCGTTGCCGCTACTGCTGCTACTGCAGGTACTGCTGGTGTACCAGGGGTTGATACGTAACTTGAAGATACATCTAATTCAACCAAACTACCATTCTTATTATCAAAATAGATAGTATCATAAATTTTATTTAATTCATTCTTATTTGAATAATTCACTATCTTATGAGATGAACCTGTATCTACATTATAATTATATGCAGCCATACCTTCACTGTATGATTGATAACATCTACATATTAATACTGTACTTACTAAAAGTATTAACAAAAATAGAAAAATAGTTAATGATGAAAATTTCATTATTATAAATATACAGTATGTCGCGAAAATATATATAACACTATTATGCAATAAAAAATTGATATATTTATATACCAACCGTTATTTTTAATTTATATCTATGAGTAAACCTAAGAAAGAACCAGTTTTACTAACACGTTTTTATAATGAAGCTGTTCCATTTGAATTATCTATCGATGAGGCAGGACGGGGGTGTTTATTTGGAAGAGTTTATATAGCATGTGTAGTTTTACCTAAAGAACCATCACTATTTGATGGAACAAATATTAAAGATAGTAAAAAATTCTCTTCAAAAAAAAAATTAAATGAAACTGCTGAATATATAAAAAATAACGCTCTTGCTTGGCATGTTACATACGAAGAACCTAAAATAATTGATGAAATTAATATTTTACAGGCAGTTATGCATGGTATGCATAATTGCATTCGGGAAATTATTCAAAAATTAAATACAATTAATGATGGTCAACCGCTATCTATGGAAAATTTTATGGCCGTTATTGATGGCAACTATTTTACACCATTCCGTTCATATAATGAAGAACAACAATGTATCATTGAACTTCCACACGTTACTGTTGAAAAGGGGGATGGCAAATACATGGCTATTGCTGCTGCAAGTATTTTAGCAAAAACATCCAGAGATAATTATGTTTTGGAATTATGTCAAAAATATCCATTTTTAGATGAACAATACGGATTTTGTAAAAATATGGGATATGGGACTAAACTGCATTTGGATGGTATTCGCGAACATGGTATTACAAGATTTCATAGACGTACGTTTGGTCTTTGTAAAACTTCGCCATTAAATCCACTTGATATAACATGCAATGAAAATACAGATTCTATTGAGAATGAGTTATCATCATCTCATTGATAATATCTTTTCCAATGATTAAATATTTTGTTGCATTATCATTCGTACTATATCCTATTAAAAATTGGTCATCCTTTTTTTGATACACAAAACCTAATGAATATTCTACCTTCTCTTTTTCAAATGTAAATAGTTGACTATATTTGATTAACTTATATGTTTCTGCATTAATAACTACAAATATATGATAATAATGTCTACGTGATTCATAATTCACTACATGACACAGAAACCATATATTATCATCTATGTGAACACCATGACTGGAACCACGTATTTGTTTAAATAAACGTGGCGTTGGTATTTCATGAATTACATGTATTTCATCATCTTCTTTTTCACAAATAGTTAAAGGATTCCAAGTATACATAAATCTACGTTCATTAGTAAGTGTATTAAACAATGTCCAATTCTTTTCTATTAATGCTCTCTTTGAATACCTTAGTATTTTTGATTCAATTACCTTATTATTAATAATATCATAAATACCATGTTCTACATTTTGTATCATATTTGGAGTTACACGATTTGCTGTATATTCAACCATATTATTATTATCAAATATTTTCACATCTTCCATTCCAATATACATATTATCATGTTCTGTGTTATAATCCATAATAAACTCATTCGTTTTATACCATACATTATCTTTCAAATTCAATATTGCAAAAATATTTATTGTTGTTATATTTTCCTTGTTTATATATGTACCTTCTTCATCTATCGTATAATTTACATACCGTTTACATACATATAATTCGTCAAGGTCTTTCATATAAATAGAGGGTGTACTTGAATACATCTCGGGTTTTTGTTTCATTAAATCATTTCCTATATTATTTAATTCATCCAATAAACTTTTATTTCTTTCATTCAATTCATCATAAGATATGTCATGCTTTGTTAATGTTGGACAATAATGTTTATAATTCAACATTATATTATTATAAATTGCTGTATTGATATTTCGCTTATTTAATAAAGTCATACACATATTTATCATTGCATGTTTATTCATATTAGTATAATACCCAAGAATGAATATTTCATAGTCTAATTTATGTTCATATATATCATTTTCCAAAAATAGATGGTTTATTGGAGGATTTTTCAAACGTACACTATCAGCTATTTCGTAAAACATTAATGCCAATGCATAACGGTTTGTACGACGATAATAATTCACTATTTTATATAGATTTTCTATACGTGTTGGCATTATTTGATACGCCTCTAACCAATAAAACACTGCTTGTTCATGACGATTTAACTTCATATAACTATTTCCAATTGAATAATATGAATACCATGTCTCTTGTAACCATCCACCCACTTGAATACGCTTTGTATATATTTCAATTGCCTTTTCATACTCATTTGAATCGCGATAACTATTTGCCAAATAGAATAAATATCGTGGATTATCCGGACTCATTTCCAATCCCTGTATCAATAATTCTATGTCCCTTTTAAATTTATTTTCTTTGCACCCACCGTCTCCTACATCTGTTATAAATAATACATCTTTTGATATATTTTCTATGACTGCATTATCGGGTAACTCTATATATTCATGAGTGACACCCCAGTAATGATAACCTGGGTCATTACGAATAATTCGTATATTTTCATTGTAAAAATCAGAACATCCTTGTACTACATAATATGCATCATTTATTAACATCCGTTTAAATTGCAATATATCTGTTGTCCTTATTTCCAATTTCATATCTGCATCCATTAACAATATATAATCTGCATTCTCCATATCCGTACAACCCATTAATGCATACGACCTGTTATATCCAAAATCGCGAAATGACTCTTCTATTATTTTTCCTGGAATATTTTTTGATTTACAATAATCTTGAATTAAGGTAATAGTGTTATCAGTACTACCTGTATCACATATACAATAACTGTCTATTAACGGGATTACTGACTCTAATAAACGTATTATTATTGCACTCTCATTTTTCACTATCATATTTAAACAAATTTTAGGAACATCCATCATTATACTATAGTTTGTTTAATATTTATATATATTTCATACCAACTTTTTTTCACATTATATATTAATTATTATGTCTTTTACAAGATTCCATGATGACCCCAATAGAATAAAGAAACAAATTGATGAAAGTAGTTTTACTGGAAGATATATGTTAAATACACCAGGACCTGGTATGGACTTACCATTTAACGAAGACCCACATGTTCGTTTACAAAAATGGGGTGCTAATTTACAAACAAACACTGTTAATTTAGAAAGTGATTTACGCGGACTTAGTCGTAAACAAAATCGTGATAATATTGCATTAAATCAACATTCCAAATCTCAACCATCTTCTTCCAAACCAAATTATCGTACAGAACAACCATTTGTGGAAGAAAGCCGTGCAAGTCACCCCGCCTGGATGTATAAAGATTTAGAACAAACACGATGGGAACAACCTTTATTAAATCCATTGAATGGTTTAGATAAACATTTTGATGAGAATATACAAACACGTCTTATTGAAAAAGATAATTTTACACCCAAAATTCCTATGGTTGGACAACAAAATTTTTATTTAACCGGACATTCTTTGTGCATTGGAGGAAAAGAACAAGAATGCCCCGGTACATTATATAGATAAGATTATTGTTTATTTTTAATAAATATTATATAAGATTAATATAATTATATAATATATTATAATGGAATTAGCTATACCTGGTGTCGCTCTTGGATTAATGTATATAATGAATGGACAATCTAATCGTGGCAATAATGATGAAGAACCATTTACTTCTCGCAATGATTTACCTAATACTAATATTCCTAACAGAAATTTTCCCGAAGAATATCCTATTAAAACCGCAGAAGTTGACCAAACCTCTGCACTTTCTACAGTAAATAAATTTGATAATGGTGGAAATGTATACACTGATAAATATTTTGATGCTAATATGGCATCTAAGCAGTCTACTAATGACAATGAAACCGCATCTTATTATTCCTTAACCGGTGAAAAAGTGTCTGGTTCTCATTTTGAACACAACAATATGGTTCCTTTTTTTGGGGCAAAAATGACAACTTCTAATGCGAACGAAAAATCGTATGACGGGATTCTTGATAATTATTCTGGCGCTGGTTCTCAAACAATTAGTAAAAAAGAACAAGCTCCTATGTTTTCACCCAATGAAAACCAAGACTGGGCACACGGAGCCCCCAATATGAATGATTTCTATCAATCACGTGTTAATAATAGCATGCGTATGGCAAATACTAAACCATTTGAAGAAGAACGTGTTGCTCCTGGATTAGGTTTAGGTTATACCAATGAAGGTTCTAATGGTTTTAACTCTGGTATGATGATGCGTGAATCATGGCAACCTAAAGGAGTTGATAATTTACGCGTTGATACTAAACCAAAATCTTCTGGACACGTATTACTCGGTCATGAGGGTCCTGCATACAGTAATATACAACAAATTGGTACTTCCGAACAAATGGGTGTTATGGAAAAAAATAGACCCGATACCGCTTTTGAAATGGGACAAGACCGCCTTTTTACTACTACTGGTGCATCTAAGGGAGAAACATTACATGCTATTCCTATTGACCGATATGTATCACGTCCAGAAACTACCACATCTTATTCGGGTGCAGCTGGTTCACAAACCCCCGCTACCTACGCACCTGGTGAATATATGCCTTCTCATAATATTGAATTAGGAGCTGTACCCATCGCTGGGGCTAATGCTAATGGTCGTAATCCTGCTACCGAATCTGATTATGGAATTAAATCCAAAAAGGCATATCCTAACAATCGTACATCTAACAAACAAGATGGTTATTTTGGATTAGTTAGTGGAAGTCTTGGTGCAGCTGTTGCACCATTATTAGATGTTTTACGCCCATCACGCAAAGCAAACGTTGTTGGCAATCTTCGCCCATATCAAAATCCTGGTTCCAGTGTTCCTAACTCATACATATTTAACCCTGCTGACCGTACAAGTACGACTATTCGCGAAACTACCGAGAATTCTAAAAACCATTTGAATGTGAATGCCAATCAATTAGGCGGTGCATATAAAGTTACTCAACAACAAGCTTATGATACCAAACGACAAGATACTACCGTACAATATACTGGTAATGCTGGTGCTGGTGACGGTACACGTCAAATGACATCCTATGAAGCTGGATACAATCAACGTAATAATGATATTAAAGCCAGTACCATTGATGGTTACATGGTTAAAGGGAATATGAACATTATGAACGGTAACATTAATATGCGTGAAAAAACACGTGATGAATCCCTAAAAAATACACGTTCTATTAGTGGTAATATGCCTTATAGATCTCCTGAGGTTGCTAATATGGGACGTCTTGCTGGTACCGATAATTCATTAAAATCTACCATCAATATGGAAAGAAATACACCTGATATTATGTCTACATTGAAACAAAATCCTTATGTTGTTGATTACACAAAGGCTCTTTAATTTAATATTAATATATTTTCATTTTATATAATGAAAATATCAAAGGATACACAACATAAATACATATATACTGTTTCTATTTTTTTAGTTTTGCTATTTCCATTTATGTTTAGGTGTTTAAAAAGTATGAAATTTTTAGAAATTACTGAAATTTGTATTGCATCCATTTCTTTAATTTTGTTGATTTTAATTTACAAGGCTTGTTTAAATTTCTTTGAAATTGAAGACACTAAAGACCCATTACTTTCAAAATTATTTATTAGTTCATATTTTGACCAATGGCAACTTTCGCACTTTATTGTTTATATGATTGCTGCATCATTATATCCTCATTATAAATATACTTTGCTTATTTTAGGTATTATCTGGGAAATTATTGAAGTTCTTTTAGGACATATATATGCTGATTCTAATGGTGTATGGTGGTATGGTACTTATAAGGATATTATTGCAAACGGATTAGGTATATTAGTTGGTGTATATCTATTAAATCCTATATATAAATACTTTTAGTTTTTATAAAATATCAATAAAAAATTGTTATTTTATTCTAATTATTGTTTGCTTTTTATTTCATTTTTAATCACTGGTGAATAATTTACACAGATTGATTGCTTCCATGTTATTTTCTGGGGGTTTAAATAACTTACTTATCATATCATTATCACGAAACCGAACAGTGTAATCCTGTTGGATATTATTCCTACCAACACGTCCCATTGATTGAAGTGTTTTCTGTTGAGTCATTCCATTCAAATCTTTTGCAATAAATCCGTGACAGAATTGGTAATTCGTTCCGTAAATATAATCCGTCGATGCGATAATTATAAACAATCGCTGTTCATCTGCTAACTGTTTCATAATTTCCATATATCGCTTATCAGGGATTTGTTTAAATACACCAATACCCAATAACAATAAATATTTTATATGCATCTCTACATCCAACAACATGATTTCTTTACTCATCTGATCACCTATACTTGATACAAATGCATTCTCATGAACCGACCCGTCTGGAGTCCAACGTCTTTGGTGAAGACATGTGTTTGGAACATATACTGATTCTAATGATACTATTTGGACTTCTTTACGTAAACGGGTTATTTCCGTGTCTAAAGCACGAGCCTCTTTCGTCATTTTTGAATTCTCCCAACTTGTATTTGACTTTTCATTTTGATGTTCAATCTCTCTCTCCAATTTATCTATCCTTTCTGTTAACTTATTGTTTATATCTATTTTTGGCTGGATTTCATCAAAACTATGCTTTGGAATATTTGTAAGAGCAATATAATATTTTCCTATTTTATCTACATCATCTGTCAAAAATATCGTTGGACCATCAGTTAATGTATATGCATCTTGTGTTGTAATTGATACACCCACTGGAACCGCGTTTTTTTGAGTAACAGCTGGTTGCTTATGGTTTGCAGTACTCACTGTTCGTGTTAATACATTTCCTCCTTTGGGTACAGATGTTAGTGCACCCATACTACTTACTCTTTGAACATATGTGTTTGTACGCGGTTCATTAAATCTCGGTTTACGATGTTGTTTCATATAATTATAAATAGTTGTCCATCTTGCAGAGTTTACATGTAGTAATACGTCTAAGTAATACTCTTTTAGGCGGTTCATTGTAATATTTGTTATATCTATACCAAAATATGAATCTATGGTATATCGTTCATCAATATATTCCTTCTCATTCACATATTTGATAAACTTAATTATCTCACGTAAATCAAAATAACGCAATATTGTTGGATTTTGCTTACAATGCTGTACTGTTACTAATATTTCACTGTAATTATCATATAAATAATGAGGCAATGCACAACATAAATCTTTATCTAATATTGGTATTGACTTTTTACAATCATAACTTGTAATTGTTATGATTTCTGCATCCTCAAATTTTGAACGAAAATCGTCATATACTGGACGCATTTCATCTGTAGTTGGTAATGTTGCACATGATAATACCATTGTTGGAACCAAATTGTTCTTCCAATTATTATGTATCACTTCATGTAAATGATGATTTTCGTAATCTAATGTTATTGTTGGCTCATCCCAATATGTTATTATATCATTAACGTCATTAAATGCTATCATATAATGCATTGCAGTAATATATGACTGAACATCACATATCATTATTTCTACATTATCACCCACACTATTATCTACTTTTGCTATACTACCTGTCCGTTTATTTCTGGTATAATCTTTTGCTGAGAAATAATGCAAACGAATATCCGCTGCTGTTTCACAACCAAAAGCAAATGCTACTTTTTTCTCCATGGTTATTGCTGACTTTGCCAATGCTAATCCAATATGACGAGCTACACACACAAATATCACTCGGTTTGATGCGGATAATCCAATTGGTGATAATGTTTTTCCAGTTCCGGTTGGAGCAGTATACAATATCAACATGGGTATCTTTATTTCTGGTTCTTCTTTTTCTTCTTCGTCTTCTACTACTGATGATAGTGGTGAAACACGATTTGCATTTTGCTTACATATCGTAAACAATTCACGTTGATGGTTAAATAACGTACGATCTTCGTATTTCAGTAAATATTTATTTTGTTCAATAAACTCGTATGCATTTGTGATTATATTGCTTAAACTTATTAATGAATTTACATATTCTACCGCATAGTTGATTATATCCAATACATATATGTTTATATTTGTAATTTTTGCTGTTCTTAGTTGGATTATTGTATATAAATAAAACGCATAATTCTTTCCTTTTTTCACATTTTTTACCAATCCTGTGTATAAATCTATTAATAAAAACTCAAAGATACTTGACTTATTTAATTCTATATTATTCTCCAAATTATTTAATCGAATCGTCTCACCACTTTTTAATTTCTTTAACTTACCCGAGTTTATTCTGCATTCATAATTATCAAAATGCGTTCCATTTATATATTCTTTCAGTTTTGTTACCATTCGTTGTTCAAAATACCTCTTATATAAGAAATAATCCATCTCAGTTGTTTGGTCAAACCGAATATAATTATTTAACGATTGGGTTTCATTAAAACGAATATTTACATCCTCATATCCGTCTACTATCATCTTTAATATCTTTTTTTCATTATTATCTACCGACTTTTCGATAGATTCCCATTCGGTTTTGCTTAATTTATTCTGCTTTAAATCCATTGTGCTTACTTAAGTTAATATCTATTTATATTTATAATATATAATCAATTTTTTAAATTCCATTTCAAAAGGGTATAGACAATTGCATCTTACTTCTTATAATATGTATAAATCTAACAAATTACATACACAAAATGACTTACTTATGTCTACTCTCCTTGATTTTTATAAAGATTCCCATAATATTCATATTATGATGAATATTATAAATGGAGATACCAAATTATCATTGCGCATTGTTGATTGGTTTGTTACCAATTATGCTAAAAAACATTTTACTGTATATGAATTACAATATCCATCTAATCCGGACAATAACTCACGGTTTAAAGTATATAACGAATATAAACTTAAATTAAAAGCATATTCTAAAAAACGATTTGACCCTTTTTGTAGATGGGATCGTATTAGAATTCCATATAATAACAACCAATCTATGGAAACTACGATTGGACAATTAAACTTTTTTAAATGGGCAATTGAAAATAATATTATTGATTATATTCAATCTCATTTTCAAGAAATAGAACAGGATATGAATAACTGTAATAGTACAGCTAAACGCCGAACCATTACTGAACCACAAAACGATAATGCAAAAACACGCAAAAAAAGAGAAGAATTATCCGTTTCTGCATGTAAATGTATTAAAAAAGAGACTGTTAAAATTATTGTTAAATTTGACTAATGTTTATCGTAATGTATCCATAACCGCTTCTACATAATTCATAAAAGGGATTTTACTTTCATATTCTCCCTTTATTGCTGCATTCTTACGTGCATTTATGTATTTATGTATATTTGACAACCATTCTACTCCCTTATCATTTTCATCTTGCATATTATATTTTGTATCATAATTTGCATTTATATCCAATATATCTATATTCAATCTTACTGAGTCCAACCAATCATCATAGTATTTTTTACACTTCTCCAAGTAATCTAATGATATATTTGATTCACCATCTCGGGAACGCTTCTTTATACGATTATAACATACTTCCGCATCTGCATCTATATACACTATTCCGTCCACGCGATATTCTTTTACATATTCATTATAGAACCGTAAGTATATTTGATAATGAATATCCTCGATTAAACCATCATCGTATAACATTTTTGCAAATATATTACGGTCGGCATCCAATGAACGCTCACAAATTATTACTTTACATTCGGGACTATTACGAATTGTATCACGAAGTAAACTTAAACGGGTTACATAAGCCATTACTTGAAATGAAAATGCATATTTTGCTGAATCTTTATAAAATTTTTCTAATATATTTTCACCTGTACTTGTTTCTTTAATACTTTCCCATATATCTACTGGTTCCTTTAACAAAATTACTTCTTTATTTCCTTCTAACTGTTTACCCAGTGTATCAATTATAGTTGATTTACCGGCTCCAATGTTTCCCTCTATAGCAATAATCAATGGACGACTCATACCGAATGATGACATAGATATATTGTAATTGTACAAATTATTTGAATGATATTTACATATTATTTATTAATATGTAAATCAATTTTTTAGTATCCGTTGTACCTATCTTACTATCTAGTCAACAAATACCCACCAAATGTACGTGGTGATTTATATTTCAATATATCTAACTCTCTTGTTGTTGTTGGAAACTCTTCATTACCGTATATGTCTTGTAAACATAACCATTCAAACATACCACCTACATATAAATACACCGTCTGAAACCCTAAATTCATTAATTGGTCATATTTCGTATTTATTGTATTATCTGTATTGTTCCTTCCGTATACAATTATCTTCTGGTTTAAACCATAATTCGTAAGAAGATTATTTAATATTTGTTCTTCTTCTACATGAGTTATTGTATTTTCTATCAAACACGATTGGTCTGTTACTGGTAATGTATTTATTATTACAAACTCTCCTCTATTACGTATTGCAAATTGTATATCTTCAAATGATAACTTTTTATAAACTCTTGTAAAAAATTGTGAGAACATAGCTATTCTAATACTATTTTATTTTTTATATTTGTTATTTACCAAAACAACTATCTTTTTTTATCTACATACAATTCCTTTGATAACGACTTTATTATTTTATTATCTAATTTTATTTGAGCATCTTCCACGTCACCTAATATCACACGCATCATTTTATAACAGAAATTATAATCACGAGTGTCCATTTCTTCACACTTTGGATGGGCGGTTTTCCATTGTGGAACTGTTCTATAATTATTCATTGTTATACGACTTAAGATTCTACGTAACTTTGTTAGCTCGTCTGTGTCTTTACACCATTCGTTTTCATCTTTTATGTACATTGTTTCTCGTTTTATATCTGTACAATGTATTGGACGCTTCGTTACGTCCATATCTTTCAAACGATTCATTATCATCTTCGTCATACCATTCACATACCCGTGATTCCCTATATATTCTATCTCATCTATTTGCACATTCAAATTACCAAGGAAATCTGTTATGTTCATTGCATCTTTGCAGGTATCATTCAAGAAAAAGTTGAGATTAAACTGATTATTTGTTGTGTTATTTGTAATGTTATTATTAATTACGGTTCCTTCCTTGACTACATCTAACATCTGGTTTTGTAATTTCATATTCTGCTGTTGCAGTGCAACATTTTCCTTATGCTGTTCTACCATTAACTCTTTAAACTCATCATTCTGTTTTAACAATCTTAACACTGTACTTGCATCAGTCAACGGTTCACTTATTGTATCCTTGATTTCTTCTGGTTCATCATCTTCATCATCTTCATCATCATTACTATCTGTATCATTTTCAGCTATATAAGTACATTTCTTTTTATGACGGGTCAATGACGGGGCTTGTTTATATATCTTACCACATGAACACATAAATGCTTTGGGGTTTTTTGGGGTTTTTTCGTTAGCATTTATTAGCATTTTATGTTTTGCAGTCAAATTGTGCCGATTAAAATCCTTCTTGTTACTGCATTTAAAATCACAACAAATACATGTATATATTCTTGGGGTTTTTTGGGGTTTTATAGTTAGCATTTTTATTAGCCTTTTTCCTTTATATATGCTAACATAAAAAACCCCTAAATCCTTTTCTGAAAAGTATTAAAAAAATTTTCAGTCACAAATTTTTTATAGAAATTCAGGATTTGCTGCATTATGCTCTGAAGTGATTTTTTGTGTTTTTCTGAAAAAAAAAGTGGTTGCACTTTTCCAAAAATGGACATTTTCAGAATGTCCTTTTTTGGGATATCTGAAACACTTTTTATTTTTGTGTTTTTTCTGACAAGTATATAAATTGAAATTAGGACTTAAAGAAGATTACAATAATTAGGTATTGTGGGATATGTATATGTGGGAACTTAATTGTGATAATAATAGAAAAATAAAAATATTTTGTATTATTATAGAATGAGTAAAACCGAAGAAACAGAGAACAATATTAACTTAGACGAGTTTTTTAACAATATTGCAAAAAATCCATTTACATATAATTTAAACTTAGGTGATGACACAGAAGTAACTTATGATAAATTGTTTGATAAGGTAAAGAATATATTTGTACAAGGATTATTACATATTACTGATTCAAAGAATATATTAGTTGATGGTGAAAAAAAGTCAGTAATGATAGATAAGATTCCAAATAAAGACATTAATACAGTAAAAGAATATATGTTAAGTTTGGGAATAGAAGTAGTACATAGAGAATATACAGAGGAAGACAAGGATTACCAGATCCGTAGATTGTTATATTGTTTACAAGATAAATTAAAAGAACACGTGAAGATAGATGTAACAATGGATTGGGTGAAACAGTTGATACATAAAACACAGATAACATGTGATAAATCCAAATTAGAAGAATTAAATAGTATTATACGCTGTTATCCAGAAGCCAATTATATTTTGAAACTATACACACCAGAAAAAGTAGAGGAATGTCATATGTATTATAATAAAGCAGATAAACCAAATATATTAAATGTGATTTCATTTAAAACAGCTAATATAGTGGATTATCAATATCAACATAAATATGCAACACCGTTTACTAAGCACGTGAGATGATTAAACTTCAATATGTGTAGACTGAGTATCTTGTATTGGTGAGGAAACTTTAGATATTTCATTTAATTCATTGGTAAGTACATCTTCCAGTGTATGATTATCATTCATACATAGTTCGCAACAACAATCTTCAGTACATAGGAAACACAACATTATAATAGACACAACAAATATAATAAAACCGATAGTAACTTCATTCATTGTAATATTATATTAGTATAATAATCTTTACTTTATTTGTAAACATTATTAATTCAATGCAGGAATGTATACTTCTGTATCTGTACATGTATCTTCATGAATAACATCATCAGGACACTGGACAATTTTAGATGGAATATTATCAATTTGTTGCCAACATGTATAAACTCCAACTAACATCTGGTTATGACATTGTAAAGAAACAGCTGAGGAATCAGCAATAGATGTACGTAGAAGTTGAGTGTTGATATTAGACCCTATATAGCTATGTAAAATATCAGGGGTTGTTAATAAATTAGTAAGTGATAATGCTGTAGTAAAATAATCATATTGAGATAATCCTGAACATGTCCCATGTTTAGACCATTCATGCTCCCAAAAGGAGTCATATGATTTACTACTTGTCTCATATTGAACGTCGGGCCACCGTTCAATCATGTAATCTAAACCAATATCATTAGGTACATTAGGGTCAAATGGCTCATTAGTACATGTGGAAGGATAGCCAGATGTAACATATTGAGGCCATAATCCATGTATAGTGAAGTTCTGTTTCCAATAATTTAGTGAATCGGTACAACCAGGATATGTTTCTCCATTACAAAATCCAGGTGTCCAACTGTAAGCAAAAACATACATGGTAGATGGTGTAGAATGTGCAATAATAGCAAATTCAGCGAGTAACAACATGAGACATAAAAACATATCGTGATTATATATAATGTGGGTATTATTTTTGTGTGGTATACTAAACACGATGATGTCATTAAGTAATGCAGAAACACAATGTGTATGTACAACAGTGCCTTGTCCAGACGTTGGTATGAATTCAATTACAATGGGTGGAGGTACAGCACAAATAACGTATGAATATAAAATGCATGGTGATTATCCAGTAGTAATAACAGCACATGGTGAAATAACACCAATAGATTTAGACCATGGTACAGGTACAACATCATGTACACAAAAATATTCAAGAATATTGGATGATGATGGAATTGAAGATTGTGACGCAGGACATATTTTAGCAAATCGTTTAGGTGGATATGGAAATGAACCGTTAAATATTTTTCCACAAGATGCAAGTATAAACCGTGGTTCTTATGCACAATTTGAGAACGATATCTATTATTGTATAGAGAGTGGGGCAAAAGACGCAAAATTCCAATGGAATTTTGTATATGAAAATGAAACAAGAACAAAACCGAACAAAGTAGACTATTCTGTGACATTTAATGGCGGAAATTGTACAAGTTTATCGTCAACTTTTACAAATGGTGAATAGGTTCTCAATACGTTTGAAAAAATTTGGGAATATATACAAATAAATTAGATAGTCACATAGATAGTCATACATGAGTATTAAGAAAATAAATATAGAATTTCCCAATCAAAATGACGAATTGGAGAACCCATGTGAAAATAAATTAATAGCTATGAAAAAAACACCAAAAAATCGTGCAATAACTCAAACGGATATGTGGAACATTACTGAAGAAGACATGCAACCAGATGCCCAGTTGACATATATTCGCCAATTAGTAAACAATGAGAATGTAGATGTAAATCCATGTCAGGTAATATTGAAACATGTAACCCAAAAGATAGCGGGTTATAGGGCACAAGATATAAAAAAATCTCTATACGAACCAGACCAAATTGTAGATGTGCATTATGCGCTAAAAACGCTGGAAAATGCAGAGAATATTTGTTATTATTGTAAAAAACCAGTACAGGTTCTCTATGAAAAGGCAAGAGAACCAACACAATGGTCATTGGATAGAATAGATAATAGTATAGGTCACAATAAAGAAAACGTGGTAATAGCATGTTTACAGTGTAATGTTGGTAGAAAAACAATGCATCAAGGTAGGTATGAATTTACAAAACAATTAGTAATTACAAAACTATAACCGCGGTAAAATCATATAAATAGTATATGATTTTATTTTATAACATGCAAGGTCCAAAAACAATAGATATAAATACTGAAAATATACACAAACCGATATATAATAAGTTAAATCAGTTTTATGTATCAAATAAGATCCCACATATAATATTCCATGGTGTATCAGGGAGTGGTAAACGAACGATTGTAAACGATTTTTTGAACATTATATATGAAAATAATAAATCACGTATGAAATCAAATATAATGATAGTAAATTGTGCACATGGCAAGGGAATTAAGTTTATAAGAGAAGAACTGAAATTTTTCGCAAAAGCGAATATACACTCAAATAATGGTTCCTTATTTAAAACAATTGTATTAATTAATGCAGACAATCTAACAATAGACGCCCAATCTGCACTACGTAGATGCATAGAACAATTTAGTTTTAATACCCGATTTTTTATAATCATAGAGAACAAACATAAATTATTAAAACCAATATTGTCAAGATTTTGTGAGATATATGTTCCGGAGTACATACATGGAAATAGATTATGTAATTTACATACAATATCAAAAAATAAAATTTATAAGATTGAGTATATGGAGAACAATGGTGAATGGTTAGATAAACAAATAAAAACATACATAAAGAATGAGTTATCACATAAGAGTTTAATAATATTATGTGAAGAGATTTATGAAAAGGGTTTGTCTGGATTAGATATAATAGAATGGATAAAGGAAAATCAAGATATAGATAGTAAATTAAAAGCAAATACGTGTGTATATTTTGATACTATACGTAAAGAATATCGTTTTGAAAAAATGTTAATATACACAATATTAGATTATTTGTATTTACGTTCAAATAAGGACTTAAAAAATATTACAGAAATATAGATATAATATGGACGATTTTGTCATATCAAATTTGCATGAATCAAGAAATGAATGGTGTAGTCGTTTAGTTAGTGTATTTACACCAGTAGTAATAGAAGGTATCCGTTCTATATTCAATGAATCTTGGAAAATGTGCTTAGATAACGATGAAGCAACAAAATATTTAATGACTTTTCAAAATTTATTGTCAAGAGTACCAAAATGGAATAATATCATTGTAGAAGAGGAACGTAAAAGAATAGTAGAACGTAGTGGCTGTGATTATTTAGAGGATTTAATTACATGTGTCCATATTATTCAGTTAAAGGTTTTGACATGTATTAGAGTAGGTAATAAGCAGAAGAAAATAGATATTTCAATTCCTAAGTTAGACATATTTATTCATAAGGTTTATATCCATGTAGCACGAAAGGTGTATATGAATGTATATTTATTTGAGCGAAATATTTCTCCTTTGCAGGTTCAAAAGAATAATCGTGAGTTGGAATCAATTGTTCAAGAATGTATATTAACAACAATTCGTGAAAGTGTGCCAACTGAAGCAATAATTCGTGCATATATGGATGAAAGTGTAGAACAGGAAGAGGAAGTAATCATTGAAGATGTCCCCGATGCTGAACAAGAAGAAAGTACTCCAATGGAACAAGAACCCGATGAAGATAAGCAAGATTCTAAGGAAGAAACAGTACCAGAAATAGTACCAACCATTCAAAATATAGATGATAACGAAGTAGTAACGAAATTGGAGTTTAATGATATGGATACAGTATTAAATGAACAGAATAATGTGGATGAAGTATCTGCACCAAAGACAATAGAACGTTTGGAAGATATTAGTACATCGCGTGCACTTGAACGTAAATTAGAAGAAGAGAGTGATACGGACGACGAACGAATCCAAATTCATACAGATATGGTGGACTTAAGCGGGTTTGATATATTGGATGAAGCAGAAAAGAATGCAGCAACTGATGACGTAATATTAGATGGAATAGAAGAATTACCTCCAATTTAGGCAGAATTATGCGTTTTAATAAATATATAATCTTCTATAAACTAATTATAATTGTATATGGAAAAGTTACTGATAATTGCATCAATAATAACATTTATGTTTAGTATAATGAAAGTAATTGAGATGAAATATGTAGCAAAACAATGGACTCCATTAAAATATGTAATAAGAGATGCAGCAATGGTATTTGGGTCAGCCTTATTAGGGTTGTTTGTATTTTTTCAAATAAATGGAACAATGACGGATTTATTTAATGTAGTAACTGATGGTAAAGCAGTTAATTTAAATACAACCCAGGTTTTTACTGATGCACCTGGATTTTAATAAAGTAATATATGTATCTAAAAATTCCTATACATATATTATAAAATGGAATCATCTATTGATGATAAACAGATTCAAAGTATAGACAAAATGATAAAAAAGGGGCGTAAAAATATTGATTTACCAATTGTTTCTAACCCAATAGTACCTGTAAATAAAACTAGAAAGCGTAACTTGAATATTGTAAAAGAGCCAGTTTATCCACCAACAGAAAGTGATATAATTGTTTCTACTGGTTCAAAATTAGACGAAACTCCTCGTAAAAATGAAATATATGCTGATGTATTGAATCGGTTGTCAATATTAATGAATAAAAAGGGAGATGTAATGCGAAGCCGAATTTATAGCCGCGCTCAAGACACTTTATTAAGTATAGATGAGAATATTACATCACCAAACCAATTAGAAGGGAAGCCAAATATTGGTCCAACAATAATTGCAAAGATGACTGAGTATGATAACACAGGTACATTGCATGTATTTGAACGTGAAAAAGAGAACCCAGAAATATGGTTGACTGATATTTATGGAATTGGACCTAAAAAAGCCCAAGAATTAGTAAAATCCGGTATAAAAACAATTAAAGATTTGCGTGATAGGCAAGATAGTTTATTGAATGATAAACAACGTATAGGATTAAAGTATTATGAAGATATTTTAAAAAGAATACCACGTAATGAAATAGATAGTTTTGATAAAATACTTGAAACAGAAATAAAGGAACTTGGCGGTACAAATTTAAAGTATGAGATTGTTGGTAGTTACCGCCGTGGTGCGAAAACATCAGGTGATATAGATATAATAATTACATCAAGTGATTCTGGTATATTCAGTAAGGTAATTAATATTTTGAAAAATAAGGATATAATAATTGAAATACTTTCACAAGGAGACACCAAATGTTTAGTTATTGTAAAAACACCAGGTTTCCCAATAGCGAGAAGAGTTGATTTCATGTTTACACCTCCCGATGAATATCCATTTGCTACCTTATATTTTACAGGAAGTAAGGCATTTAATACAACAATGCGTAGTTATGCGTTAAAATTAGGGTTATCACTCAATGAACATGGTTTTTATTATAAAGAAAAGGGAAAGGGAAAAGGAGGGAAAATAGATAAGACTTTTAAAACAGAGGAATCAATATTTGAATCGTTATTTTTGAAATATAAGAAACCAACTGAACGTGTGGATGGTCGTGCAGTAGAAACAACGTTACCAATTGTACATGATAAAAATATAGAAAATATAGAAAAGAAGGGTCAAAGTTGCTATAAATCATGTGATACAGTACCTAAGGGTGAATGTGTTACTGGATGTTCTCCAAGTTGGACGGATGATAAGTTAAATGGGTCACGAAATTGGTGTACGTGTAATTTACGAAATACAGATTGTATAATATCAATATGTCCAGCCCATGAAGAACCAGTTATAACAAAAACAGAAAAGAAACAACGAAAAACTAAGAAAAAATCACCTGATGATAAAGTAACAACAGATTCGTCTGTTCGTAAAACCAAGAAAAAATCACCAGAAAAAAAAGAAATGAAATCACCAAAAGTAAAGAAAACAACAAAAATGGTGAAGATTGTAAAAGTTGCACCCCGAATAGTAATAGAAGAAGAAAATGAAAATCCCGAGATAAATATTACAACAGATGAGTTACCTGAATTGGTACCTATATTACATATGGATAAGAAGGAAAATATTACAATATCCAAAGTAGAACGCAAAATAAGTCCCAAAAATAAGACACGTAAAGATATAAATAAAAAAAAGAAGGTACTCAAAATAAAAGAAACTGATATAAAATTAAAATCTCAAGAAGATAATATGGAATCTAGAATAAAAAAAGCGAAGGACTTTATAATTAAATTTCGTCAAGATGGTATAGATACATTGTCTGGTTTAAGTGAACAAGAAATAATAGAATTATGTGAAACCGCAAGTCATGTGTATTATAATACAAAGGTTTCAATACTTACTGATTCTGAATATGATATTATAACAGAATATGTTGAACGTGTATATCCAGCAAATACTGACTTAGACCAAATAGGTGCAAAAGTAACAAGGAATAAGGTAGAGTTACCGTATAAAATGGCATCTATGGATAAAATTAAACCAGATACGAAAGCACTAACAAATTGGTGTCAAAAGTATAAAGGACGATATGTATTGTCATGCAAATTAGACGGTGTAAGTGGATTATATACTACAGAAGGTGACAAACCAAAATTATATACACGCGGTAATGGAACAATAGGACAGGATATAAGTCATTTATTGCCAGTATTCCAATTACCAACAGAGCCAAACATTGTAGTCCGTGGTGAATTTATAATACCTCGTCTTGTTTTTGACGAAAAATATAAATCCAAATTTGCAAATCCTCGTAATTTGGTGTCGGGAATAATAAATAGTAAAACAATAGATGAAAAAGCAAAGGACATAGATTTTGTATCATATGAATTAATTAAACCAGAATTACGTCCAAGTGCCCAAATAGAAAAATTAATAGAGTTAGGTCATAAAGTAGTCCAAAATAAAACAGTAGACCAATTGTCAAATGAGATGTTATCAGAATTGTTAATGGATTGGAGAACAAATTATGAATATGAAATAGATGGTGTAATTGTAACCGATGACCATATATATACTCGTAAAGATGGAAATCCCGACCATGCATTTGCATTTAAAATGGTAATATCAGATCAAATAGCAGAAGCGAAAGTAGTAGATGTAGTATGGACACCAAGTAAAAGTGGTTATTTAAAACCTCGTGTAAGGATAGAGCCAATTAAGTTAGGTGGAGTTACAATTGAATATGCAACTGGATTTAACGGTAAATTTATCCAAGATAATAAAATAGGTATCGGTGCAATAATACAGATAATTCGTAGCGGTGATGTAATTCCATATATAAAATCAATAACAACTGAAGCAGAAGTAGCAAAAATGCCAACAGAAGATTATCATTGGACAGATACGAAAGTAGATATAGTATTGGATAATGTAAATGTAAACGAAACAGTTCAATCCAAAAATATTACTGATTTTTTTAAGGGTTTGGAGGTGGATGGTATTGGAATAGGCAATGTAAAGAAAATCATGAAGGCAGGATACACAAGTGTACCCGCGATATTAAAAATGACAAAAGAAGATTTCCAGAAGGTTGAAGGGTTTAAAACAAAAATGGTAAATAAAGTGCATGATGGTATAAAGACACAACTTGATAAGGCGTCATTATTGGATATAATGGCAGCATCAAATAAATTTGGAAGAGGTATAGGGAAACGAAAAATCAAGCCAATAATGGATGCTTATCCAGATATCTTGACGAGAGATGAATCCATAGATGAAAAAATAGCACTATTACAAACAATAGATGGAATAGGTAAAGAAAATGCAAACAGTTTTGTAACTAATATTCCTGTATTTTTAGATTTTATGAGAGAATGTGATTTATATTCTAAGGTAGATAATTCAACAATACCGTTACAAAATGAATTTCAACCAATAGAAGAAGTTACTCAAGATGAAACAAATCCATTATATGATAAACATATAGTAATGACAAAGGTACGCGATGCAGAAATAATAGAACATTTGAAAAAAGTGGGTGGAATATTAGATAATAATATAAGTAAAAAAACTTATGTTTTGATAGTAAAGTCATTAGATGATATATCAAATAAAACAAAGAAGGCAAATGAAGAACAAATTCCAATAATGACTCCTGAGATGTTTAAAGAGAAGTATATGAAGTAAAAAAGAGTATATACAGTTGTATAAAATATAATATGTTTTATTATATTTTCTAATAATCGCCACCGTGCGCTCCACAACCAATCATATCTGGTTTATCATTCATCTCATCATATAATTCACCAATTTTTCTAAATATTTCAAATTCAAAATCATTAAGAGTTATTTCTGGATGTTGTGTAACTTTGTTTTGTATAAATTCTTTAAGAGTTTCGTACCGGTCACCCCTACCTGCGTATTTAACTTTTGTAAATAATTGGTAATACCAGACTTTCACTTCAATATCTTTAATAATTTTATCCATATTAGATGTTATATTTGTACTAACAATTCTATTGATTATAAAATCAATTTTATATATATTTTGTGTAATATTCAGGTAATGTATCAATATTAATACGAATATTTTGCTGTATTTCAGTATTAGGTTCAATAATATATTGTTTAAAAACAGCGTAGTTGAGTTGATCGTCGGGAGTTTTATTATGAACAGTTCTGGCAATCATTTTATATAATTTAAAATTAGGGTATCGTTCTTCTCCGTTCTTTTTATAAAGAATATTTTTATTGTTATCATCAAGACACCAATTATAAACAATTTGTTGAAATTCATCGTAATCAGTAATAGGTACATCGTCATCAATAACAAAATCGTATAATGAACAACCAAGTCTGCATAAATCAAAACTGTAATTAGGGTCTAATCTCGGTTTATCGTTATCCATATATGGTTCACAATTATATTGTGTAGATGCATCACCAGATGGTGCAAAACTGTCACTACAAAAGCGTTGTCCATTATAATTATATATAGCCCTACCAAAATCAATAATTTTGTAAATTTTCCCGAATGTAGGAACTTTGTATGCATTGCGTTTGTATACATAATATATAAATTCTTGTTCGGTGTTAACATACATAATATTATTAGTATGTAAATCATTATGTGTAAATTGCAATGTTTTTTGGTAACATAACAACGTCATTATAATTTGCATTAATATAGATATACCTTCATCTTTATCCATACATTGGGTTTCAAACAAATTATCAAGAGTTCCGTCACATTTTTGTAATGTTATACCTTGAACTGGAAATTTTTTTATATAAGCAAAGCACTGTTCGGGGTCAACACTTGAGTCATCGTCATCTGTGATATAATCATCCTCATCCTCATCCTCATCCTCATCATCATCATCCTCATCCTCATCATCATCCTCATCATCCTCAGCCTCATCATCTGTATCATTACTATCACTATCACTATCACTATCACTATCACTATCACTACCATTTGTATTAGACCGTGAGCTATTTGCAGATGATGATTTTGATATAGCTGGTTTGGTATAAATTAAACTATTATCTAATTGTGATACATTTTCAACAAATACCTGATTATCATTTAAGTCAATAACAGATGTTGAATTAATTTGCTCAATATTATTATTAGAAATATTATGTGGTGTATTCGAAATGCAGATGCGAGGTTTATTTGCATGTGAACCATAATTGTGATAATGATCCATGTTCATGGAAATAGTATGAAATAATTTATTATTGTTTGCATTAAAAAAGGAAGAAGATTGCAAATATTCGTAATCATCTGTAATATCAATTTTGAATTCTTCTTGTATTCCCAGAAATGAACCATAAAAGTCAATACAATGTACAATAGAGTGTTGATGTAATAATTTGCTTGATAAATAACTAAAAAAGCAGTCAACATAGGCCATATTATTTGAATCACATAATTTTGAACAAACATTTTCATTATTTAATGTAGGTAAATTATGCATTTTATCACGAATATTTTCATATTTACCAACCATATATCGTGCAGGGTCTAATAGTGGAGAATATTTAATAAATACAGGTGTTTGCGTGAAACTATCAGTATCAGTATCTAATACAGTATTCATATCAACAATCTGTAATTTATTATTTAATCCAATACGATTATAGTTAGTTTCGTTAAGCGAGAACCACTTATTATATATAGGATTATAGCCCTGAATATGTTGTATGTTATATGGATTATAAGTATTCTCAGTGCCAATTTTAATATTGGAAGATTGTTCTAAATTAGTTAATGATATAGGTTTATACTTAGAGTAGTGGATGTCAAATTTAGGAGTTTTACATAGAGTAGACATATTATAAATGTAAAATACTTTATAAGTGGTTACCATATTTTTTTCACAAATATTAAACTAATGTAACTGTGTTTGTCCTAAAAATACTTTATATGTAGAGTAATTATAAACACAATTTTATAGATTATGACTCTTGAATTGAAAAAATTTAATATGCGTGATATTACATTTAAACCGAATGAAAATAAAGGGCCAGTTGTTGTCTTAATTGGAAGACGTGATACGGGTAAGTCGTTTTTAGTAAGGGATTTATTATTCTATCATCAAGATATACCAATAGGAACTGTAATATCTGGAACAGAAGCCGGCAATGGGTTTTATGCAGCACATGTACCAAAGTTATTTATTCATGAAGAATATAATACAGTATTAATTGAAAATGTACTGCGGCGTCAAAAAACTGTACTGAAACAAATGAATAAAGAAATAGAACAGTATAAGCGTACATCAATTGATCCGCGTGCATTTGTGATTCTTGATGATTGCTTATATGATCAATCATGGACACGTGATAAAATGATGAGATTATTATTTATGAATGGTCGTCATTGGAAAATTATGCTTATTATTACAATGCAATATCCATTAGGTATTCCACCAAATTTGCGTACAAATATTGATTATGTGTTTATATTAAGAGAACCTTATTTAACAAATAGAAAACGTATTTGGGAAAATTATGCGAGTATGTTTCCAACATTAGAATCATTTTGTGCAGTAATGGATCAATGTACTGAAAACTTTGAATGTTTGGTTATTAATAATAATTCAAAATCAAACAAATTAAATGACCAAATCGCTTGGTATAAAGCTGAAAATCATCCTAATTTTAAATTAGGTTCAAAAGAATTTTGGGATATATCAAAGAATATGGGTTCTGATGATGAAGATGAAGCATATGACCCAAGTAAAGGAAAGAAAAAGGCAGGACCAAGTATTAATGTGAAAAAATCAAATTGGTAGTAAAATATCAGTTTAATACATTTTAATCATCATGTGTATCATCTACTTCGGTGTCAATACTGGATTCATCATCATGAACATTATAGTCATCATTGTATATGCTGGTATTAAACATACTATTAGTAATATAAGACAATGATAGAATATGTTGTTTTTCTTCATCTGTATTATCTTCTACGATTTCAATATGACTGTTTTTATAATTTGTATAATAACAATTACTGATATACGGCGTATACCTTGTATTATATTCATGTACGTTAGATATATTATCTTTATTATATATATTATTTTTATCGGTTACCTTAATATATTTACGTCCAAATCCAGGTGATTTTGTTTTAAATCGGTTTAATTGATAAATTAACTCAAACCGTGCATTTGTCTTAGATGATATACATAGTGAATAATTTGATGTATAAAATAGATGTAAGAATGGTTTCATTGCAGGAATCAATACTTCGTCTGGAAAGTCATCGTGTATAATAATTTTCATATTGGGATCATAACACTGTTTATTATACGCGTCCAACATAGTGTTAATATCCCAAAATAACTTGTCATTATCAGTAGTGTCAGTGGTCATGGTTTTTACATGCATTTCACGTATCATATTTTCCGTATTATTTCTAAAAATTTTTAAATGAAAATTATGTAAAAAATATTGATGGAAAATACTGGGTAATATAAAACCACCATGTTTCATAAAAAAGTAAATATTATATAGATGTGATTTGTCAAAAATACTATTATTATATGGATTTTTTATAGGTAATGGTTCGGCATGAATATATGGTGAATTAGTTAATGCATTTTCAATAATTTTGGTTAAATCGGTTTTGGTAAACAAATATTTCCTACCATATTGTAATAGACTACATACAAAGTACTGATTTTCATTTATAGGATTCATAATTAAATCATGTTGATTTGATATTTTGCTTATTTTCCATTTACATTTCCATACAAATTTACACAAATTATTGTGTATCTTCTGTATATCCTGAAATATTGATATAAATTCTGTTTTTTGATTAGATGATAAGAATGGATTATCTAATACACTTTTAAGATAATTAAATTTTTCTTTTTTATAGGTAGTTTTTGTATTCAGCAACTGATGTATAAATGATGTAGAAAGAATGTACATTAAGGTATTTGGTGCTTTTTGAAAATTAATAAAGGAAATATCAAAATAAGATGGGTTATTAAGATAATCTTTACTCATACCAACTGGTTCAATATTACTTGATACATATTTTTGATATAATATATCTGTTATTGTAGTCATATTATATAATTGTTTTTACTATATAATATATATTTGCATATCTATATCCTTTTATTAAATTAATAGGTACTTACATAAAAGTCTAATGAGTTAATCTACTTCATCAAGGGAATCCTTGTTATTAGCTTGTTCCAATAATAGTTCATTTCGTAATTGTGTTGATTCTGCATCAGCGACTTCACGTTCTTCAAAATTAACAGTTTCTTTCACACCTATTAGGTTACCATCATCATCCATAGATTGCGTAAGTACATTTCCACTAATTTTAGCTTTCTCAATATTTTCCATAATGGCTTGCTTTTTTGTTTCCCGAATACGTTCCTCAAACTCTTTCTTAGCCATCTCTTCATTTTTTATTTTTTCTTGATGCAATGCATTTAACTCTTCTTCCAAGTGTTCAACTCTGCCAGTCTTGTATGCATCTGGGTCCCATGGAATCCATACACCAACTGGTCCAACAAAAATATCGTGGTTTGGGTCTTGGTCTCGTAGTTTTTTACATTTCTGTTCAGCTTCCTCTTGACTTGCAAATACACCGCGTACCTTTAGGCCACGTGTTGATGTTTGGAAAGAATGTTCCTTATTAAATTTCTCATTAAGTTTATCTTCTTGTTTATCCATGAAATTCTTATAATCATCCTCTATTCCACTCTTCTTTAATTTATCACTTTCTTCCTTTACAAAATCATTGAAATCAGCAATTAAGGTGTCTACGTTCATATTGTGTTTATATGCGATAAAATGAATAAATTCAAAATATCGTTCCATTGATTTAGAAAATTCCCAATTTTTAATAAATTGGTCAAATAAATATACCTCTCGTTTTTTTAAAATTTTTTCAGGGGATACAAATGAAAGACATGTAAATTTTTGTCCAGCAATTGAAGAATCTTCATCGCATAAATCTACATATTTAGGGTTGTTTTCACCATTTGGCAATGTTTTTTTCTCAAAAGATGACATTATAAAATATACTCAAGTTATATATTTAAGTGTTTTCTTCATAACATAATATTTCTATTTAATCATTTAGTTTGAATTATTTTATTGTAATATAATATATCATAAAATGACAGAAATGTTTGACATGAATGAACTTTTAAAACGTGCTATCAAATACCTTATTGAAGGTTTAGCTGTGGCTATCTGTGCCATGTTAATCCCCAAGAAGGCATTAGGTGTTGAAGAGATTGTTATTATTGCCTTAACTGCCGCCGCTACATTTAGCATTCTTGATGTATTTATTCCTTCTATGGGTTCAAGTGCAAGAAATGGTGCTGGTATGACTCTTGGTAGTACTCTTGTTGGTGGTATCCGTCTTGCTGCATAAGTATATATTTACACGTAAATAATATAAATTAATATTAATAATATATTAATATTAATAATGAGTGACGAAAACGTTAATCTAAAACCAAGTGATATTGTAAAAGAAAATAAGGAAAGAGCCAATAATACTATTTTTAACAAAGTAAGTGAAACATTGAATGTAGATGCTGAACATATAGTGTGTCATAAAAAATGGCGATCGCCAATGACTCCACATCAATGTGAATGTATTCATAAAAAATTAAACACTTGTTTTAATGAACATATATATAAATTATATAATTCCGTTGCATATAAAGAAACATGGTATGAAAATGTGCGGGGATTTATAGCCATTCATAGTAATATAGAACTTAATATAAATACAATTGATTTGAGTGACCAAGAAATTTTAGAAATCAGAGATCATGGGTTTTCTCTTTTTGTAAGCGATGATTGTGCTGATATCGATGAAGATGAATTTGATGGACCAAATGATTTATCAATTCACGAGTGGGAAACTATAGATGATATTATTATGTATTATTATTTGAATGACACGAATAATAGTTAAATTTACATTATATTTTGATATTCTAAATATAATGTTTATACAGTTGGAAAATATTGCCAGTCTAAATCGGTGCAGACGTTTTTCCATATCATATCTTGTTCCAATTGTTTTTCGCGGTCTTTCATCATTGGAATATATGGTAAATATTGCATTTGGTCAAGTAATACACATAATTGATGAAGCGTGTATGTGTAATTAAAAAAATTCGTTCTACTTGGTGGACAATGAACTGCCCATGGTTTTTGGATTTCAATGAATAATACACATAATGTTTCATGTAATTCCTCATTCATTACTGGAGGTTTAATACCAAACATAGAGTTAATATATTGAATATGTTCAAAATATTTATTATATCCTAATTTTCTCAATATTTCTCTCATTTTATCATAATTTATTAATGACATGTCTGTTATTCTTTCTTTTTTTATTCGTGCACGAATATCATTCATCACTTCATCTGGAATTTGGGTAGTTTCTTTTGCTTGAAATTGTGATAAAATTTCTTTGAAATGATTCAGTCTAATATAAGCAGTATATGACACCTCATTTGGTGGTTCTTTGTTTGTTGGTTTAGAACTATCTATGATATATGTAATAAATTTACCACATGCTTTATTATTACATATTAGTATCCCTTCTTCGTCTTGTGGAATTAGTTCTCCAGAATTACATGTATCACATATATCAGTAGGCACTACAAAATCTTGGATGTTAGTAATCTCATTCGTTACATTTCGCCAATAATGCTGGTACGATTGTTTGGATTTTGCATATTTATCATTGTTCAAATCTCCTGAATTTGTATCTGTAGCCTTTATTTTAAAGAAGGAATTGAGAACATTGGAATTTTGATTCACCGTATTTGAATCTACTGATATTTGTTGTTTTTGTTCAAAATAATCAAATACATGTTTTGAATTATTAAGCAAATATTCTTTCTTTTCTCTTGTAAGTGATGATATTTCACGTCTTATTGCTTTAATTCTATCACACATATCCATATATTCATCATATTGATTTTTATGCAGAGTTTTTATTTTTGCTTTCAGTTCTTCTTTTTCTTTTTCCAAATCTGGAATTGTTTCAGTTTCTATTTTGTGAAATTTATTTAACAATTCAGTGTGTTTTATATCAATTGTATGTAATCCTGTTGGTTTTTGTGGATTACCCTTTTTTTGGTTCGAATTCATAGAATTGGTTGTAATAGTTACTTATGTGTTTTTATGTTGCTTTTTTTGAATTGGATTTTTTGATTCTTTTTTATTTTTTCGCGTTTGCTTATTTTTTACATAAGAAACTCGTTTTGTTTGTTTTGTTTGTTTTGTTTGTTTTTTGGTTTTTTTGGTTTTTTTGGGTTTTTGTTTTCTTGTTTTATTTTGTTTCTTTGTTTTATTTTTACGTGTTTTTGTTCCACCACCATAATCACCATGGTATGTTGGAGCTGACCGCGACCGCGACCAACTTGGAGGACCAAGTTGAGGATGTTCCTTGTTCATGTGAGGATTCACTGAACTTGGCCTATTTGTTGTTGATGGTCCAAATTGAAATGTAAATGGTGACGCTCTTTTGCTTGGGCTTTCAATACCAACGGGTGCATGCGGGCTGCTGCTGGACCGTTTACTTGATGTATTAACACCTGTTTGAATAAAACCGGTCAATTCTTCAGTATAATCATCATCTTCACCTTCACTACTTGGTTGACTTTGACTATCACTACTATATTTATTAACGTCTTCTGTACCAATTCCACTACTATAATCGGAGAGTTGACTGTCATTATGTTCACTGTCAGTATGTTGACTGTCAAAATAAGTAAATGGTATCCCACCAATTGGTTTCCATTTTGGTGATATTTTCAATGCTGCTGCTATTTTCATTGCTGCTGGTTCTGCTATTTTCATTGCTGGTTCTGCTATTTTCATTGCTGGTGCTGCTTTTTTCATTGCTTGTGGTGCTTCTATTTTCATTGCTTGTGGTGCTTCTATTTTCATTGCTGGTGCTGCTTTTTTCATTGCTTGTGGTGCTGCTATTTTCATTGCTGGTGCTGCTTTTTTCATTGCTTGTGGTGCTGCTATTTTCATTGCTGGTGCTGCTTTTTTCATTGCTTGGTCTTCTGTATCCATAAATAATGTATAATATACGGTTTGAATATCATTAGTAGAACAAATTCCATTTAATTGATAATCTTCAAAATCACCATTAAATATATCTGAAGGTAATAATGTATTGATACCATCTAATGTAACTGACGCGGTTGTTGATTTTATAAATTTTATAAATTCTTTAATTTCTTTCCAAAAGTAAAATTCAAATAATTTTTTAAATTCAATATTAATACAATCTGTATCTGTATCGTCACAACAATCCGCATCTGTATCACTACAGAATTCGTATTCACTGTCGTCACTATCGTCACCATCGTCATCATCGTCACCGGTAGGATTACCACCACGTGTACGTCCAACCATTTCAACTGCAATCTTTTTATATGCATTAAAAGAAATATGGGTAAAAAAAGTAGCTATTTGTATTAGTGCGTTAAGTTGTAACATATTCTTAGTGGTTCTTGGACGAGGTACTTGTTGATTTAATACAGTTACACGTTTATTTAACATTTCAACTATTTTAACTTTACGGTCATTTAAGTCTACACCGTATAAAGGCCTGGTATGTTGTTCTCCTGGAAATTGTATCAAGTTGTCTTCCCTGTCATCACAATTATCTTTATTAATAGATTTTGCCCAAACTTTACCATTATTTCCTTTATTTTTACTTGGTTCTTCTGGATGTCCATCTTTATAACAACACTCCCTCTTGGAATTTTGTACTTGGTGCAATAACATGTCTACATTATTTTCATTAACTTGCCAATTATTATTTTTAAAAGAAATAATCTCGATATTGGATTTCTCACTATTGCAACAAGTACAAGAAGGTGCATATATATTTTTTCTAACATCGGTATCATCAATTGTTGCACTATCTTCAGTTTCAATAAACCCAAATGTTATCATTACTTGATATATATTTAATAAATGTTCACAAGGTGCTCCACACTTATCGGATTGCATGTTATGTAAACATAATCCACATATATAACATTTATGAGTACCTGGCCAGTTGTCTGTACCAAAAGCTATATCACATTGTTTATCATCTGCAGTTGGATTAATGATATTACGTACATCTAATGGTCTGTAAACCGAATCAGAATTTTTTTTGGTACGACTGAATCGTACTGTACCTTCGGGCGATAGGCTTGCTTCTATAAATTGTTTAACTATTCCAGTATATGAAATAGATTTTTTTGAATCTTTCTTTGTAGAAGATTCTTTAATCCAATTATTTAATAATTGTTTAATTTGTTTTGAATGGTCATTGGGTGAATTACGTAACTCTAATGGAACAGCTTTACTTAATACATGAGAAATAGAATGTACTGTATTAAATAACTCTGTTTTTAATTTATCTTTATCTGGATTTTTATTACTACAATCCCTTATAATGTTTTGAAATTTGCCTTGAAATTCGGTATATGTTTTATGAAGGTCTTTTAAACATTCAGTTGCTTTGTTTTCTAATTGTTTTTTTGATAATTTTTTAACTTTTATCTTAATCTTTGGTTTTGGTTTTGCTTTTGGCGGCATAGTATTTATATAATCAAGATAAAAAAACTAACTCGTAACCTTCTACAAAATTCTGTCTAAACCAAGATTATAGAAATGTCTTCACCTAAAACAATAGGATTGCCAGATCAGGTACATATATCAAAACCAGCTTTCCAGAAAATGTTGTTTATAACAAATGCTCTGGAGCAAGGTTGGACAGTCCGCAAATCGCAAGAATCCTATATTTTCACTAAAAAACATGAAAATCGCCAAGAAATATTTCAGGAGAATTATTTAGAAACATTTGTTGCATCCAATTTGTCCACCGATTATGTTTTGAGTAGTCAAGTTTAGTAGTAAGACTGATTACTCATATATAACAAAAACAGTGATTTAGATTATTTTCTCTGCATAGTATGAAGAAGAAACATGAAAACCTTAAATCGGTAAATCATAAATATTTGTTGTTATTAATTTGTAACGAATAACCAAGTAGCAATTTATTTAGGAATATTTGAAATAAAAAGAAGTATTAATTTTTCTTTTTATTTATTTCTCTCAAATTATTTTCTTTGTATACCTTATAATCCATACATAATGGCTGGAGGTTTAATGCAACTCGTCGCCTATGGCGCACAAGACGTGTTCCTTACCGGAACCCCTGAGATTACTTTCTGGAAGGTGTCCTACAGACGCCACACCAACTTTGCCATGGAATCCATTGAGCAAACATTCTCCGGTCAAGCCGATTTCGGCCGCCGTGTAACATGCACAATCAGCCGTAACGGTGATCTTGCCTACCGTACCTACCTTCAAGTTACTCTTCCTGAGATCAACCAAGGTATGGCCAAGACCACCGATGATGCTGTCTATGCCCGTTGGTTGGACTTCGTCGGTGAGCAACTTGTTGCCCAAGTTGAGGTTGAGATTGGTGGTCAACGCATTGACCGTCAATACGGTGACTGGATGCACATCTGGAACCAACTTACCCTTTCCAAGGAGCAACAAGCTGGTTACTACAAGATGATTGGTAACACCACACAACTTACATACCTTACTGACCCCGACTTTGCCGATGTCTCTGGTCCCTGTGCCGCTGGTGGACCCGCTCAAGTCTGTGCCCCTCGCAAGGCCCTTCCTGAGACCACTCTCTATGTTCCCCTTCTTTTCTGGTTTTGCCGCAACCCCGGACTTGCTCTTCCTTTGATTGCTCTTCAATACCACGAGGTCAAGATCAACATTGACTTCCGTCCTATTGGTGAGTGTCTTTGGGCCATGAACAAGATGGGCGGTAGTGACGGTGTCAGTTCTTCCGGTGCTTACCAACAATCCCTTGTTGCCGCTTCTCTCTATGTTGACTATATCTTCCTTGACACAGATGAGCGTCGCAAGATGGCACAAAACCCCCATGAGTACTTGATTGAGCAACTTCAATTCACAGGTGATGAATCTGTCGGTTCCTCTTCCAACAAGATCAAGCTCAACTTCAACCACCCTTGCAAGGAGCTTGTCTGGGTTGTCCAACCTGATGCCAATGTTGACTACTGTGCTTCTTTGGAGGCTGGTACTCTTCTTAACAAGACATTCGGTGCCCAACCTTTCAACTACACCGATGCCATTGATGCTCTTCCTAACGCCATCCACGCCTTTGCTGGTGAGGCCGCTGCCAGTGGTGCTGACCAATTCATCACTTCCAGTGGTCTTTTTGAGACTGCTACTGCCTCTGATGCCGCAGATACTGGTACTACACCAGCAGAAGCAGCAGCTCTCACTGGTACTGGTTCTGGTCTCTCTGATGCCGGTGCCTTCGTCCTTGCCGAGTCTGCCCTTGACATGCACTGCTGGGGTGAGAACCCTGTTGTCACCGCTAAGCTCCAACTTAACGGTCAAGACCGCTTCTCCGAGCGTGAGGGTTCCTACTTTGACATGGTCCAACCCTTCCAACACCACACACGTGCCCCCGATGCCGGTATCAACGTGTACTCCTTCGCCCTTCGCCCCGAGGAGCACCAACCTTCTGGCAGCTGCAACTTCTCCAGAATTGACAACGCTGTCCTTCAACTTGTCCTTTCTTCCGGAACTGTCTCTGGTTCTGCCACCGCCAAGGTCCGTGTTTACGCCGTTAATTACAACGTTCTCCGTGTCATGTCGGGCATGGCCGGCGTGGCTTACAGCAACTAAATTAACTGCATTATTCTGTTAATAATGGTTTTATTAATCACTAAAAAAATTTAATATTATAAATTTTATAATATTAACACTAATAAAAGAGTTCAATAGTTTGAATAGTTTTGTCAGGAACGTTGTTTACCCAGTAATCAATTTGTTGAAAGAGAACGTTCAACCTATTTTCCCATTCTTTTATCTTTGTATTAGGAACAGAAATAACACCATAACCGTTTAGTTTCCAACACGATGATATTTTTTTATCGTTTTCATCAACATAACTATCAGGATTGAAACGTATAAATGAGATAGGTCTATGATCTAAATCTTGAGAAATTTCCATCAATCTTTTGTTTTCACAAGAACAATCGTATGTATCGTGTTTATTTTCATCTACTTCCACAATAATAATATGGCTTCCAAGTTCAAGCAACAAATCTGGTCGTCTTTTGCTACATCCACCTTCAATTTGTTTATCAGCAATCCATCCAAAATCCGGAAATTTATCAATCACTTTTTCAACTACGTCATTTTCTTTCGTTTTAAAATTACGCGATGCTTCAATTTCAGGGTGGAAATGAAGAACGCAAGGTAAGCAATACCCATTATATTTTGTAATACCTCTTGTTTCACATAGAGGTGCTTTACATAATTGACTACCTCCATGTATTTTACATCTGGAAGGCATTTTTCCACAAGGACATTTTTCACAACATTTTATGCAAACAGTAATGCTTTTTCCACAAGGGCATAACTCTTTGCTGTTTGGATTGCATATAGGACATCGTCTTCTGCGTTTATTATGTTCGCATATAGATGCCCCTTTACATTCAACACAATTTTCTTTTATTTTTCCACATTTACATAGATTAGAACCAGAACAACTTTTGCATCTATCTTTACGACGTGGTGTATCATTATGAATTTCATCAAAGCATATTCCGTTTCCTTTGCATGGAATACAATTATATCGTCTTCCTCCGTGTTCGCATAAAGGTGGTGGTCCTCCCATATTTATATATAGTAACTAAAGATATTATTTTATATAATTAAAAATTAATTATATAAATTCCTAAATATTCTCCTCAAATTTTTCCTGTTCTTTTTTAAGTTTTTCCTTTTTATTTAAATAAGCACGCCTTGCATATTGTTGTTTCTTTTCCTTTGTAATATTGTTAGTATAGTTTGTTTTCTCTTGATAATCTTTGACTCTTTTCTTGTGTTCTTCTTTATTGTTTTCGTAGTAATTTTTGTTTTTGAGTAGATATTTGTTTAATTGTTCTTTTAATAAAGCATTTTCATCTTGAAGCTGTTTAATAATTTCGTCTTTATCCATAGTTATATAATATATATGAAAATATTTATATAATTTAAAAAATCGTTAAATAAATATTTAATTTATCGTTTCGTCTTATACTTTTTCTTGTCTTTTTTGATTTGTCCACCTCTTCTATGCATTGTCTTTGGCCATTTTTCGCCCGGATGGTTCACTCTGTCCCATTCGCTCGGGACTTTGTCGGGATGCCTATTCTTATTCCCATCTGCTTTATTCGGCATATTGGCGATAAGTTTTGCATTTTCTTCGTCTCTTCCTCTCTTCCTCCCTTCCTTTTCCTTTTCTGCTTCCTCTACTAATAGTTCGTTTATCGCGTTAATCTCTGCATTTTCTGCTTCCTCTACTAATAGTTCGTTTATCGCGTTAATCTCTGCATTTTCTGCTGCCACTATTGTGGCAAACTCGGGGTCAGTAAATAGGTCTCCAAAATCATCAGGGTCAGGTTTAGAACCGCCCTTTCTTGCCACACCACCTCTCTGGCGTTTTGAACGAGGTTTATTCTTGGATTTTCTCGTCTGTCGTTTTGACCGAGTTTTTCTAAATTTGTTATTGGGTTTCTTTGATTTCTGGTTTTTTCGCGTTGGCATTGATTGTTATATTATATGCATAAAAAATTGATGCATCAAACATATGATTAGACATGTATAATTTAACATGGAGTTTATAAGCGTAGAATCAAATACAACAGAGGTTACTGGAAATGTCGTAACTGAACCGGGCGATGTTACTGTATCAATGGAAGAACCCACCGAAAATACAGAAACGGATGAAATTCATGTATATGAAATTTCTGCTGACTATAAGAAGTCTACTTATCAAACTGAACAATGGACCAATACATTGTCTAATGGGAAACATGTTCGGTTTGAAGTAACAAATTACTTTTATTGGGGAACATTTGAAATAGAATTAACAGACAAAGAAAAAGAAGAAATTTTGAAAAAAGAATCAATTATATTGAATGATTATCCGGGGGTGTCGGTAGACAGCTTAGATGATGGGTGTGATTGTTATGAAGAAATTTGCAATAAGGATAGTTTTACACCCGAAGAATTGAAAGAGATACACCGCCTTATTTATTTAGATCCCGATGACGAAGAATCTTACACAAGCGACTGTGACGACACGAATACCGATATATTGGAACAAAATGGTTGGTCAATGGATGATACCATTTATGGATTTGATACTGGGTGTGAATTGGAATTAATTAGTGATTAAACAAAACAAAAACAAAGAAACAAATACAAAAAGAAACAAAACAAATACAATAAAAATAATATAGAATTTTTTTATGATATAAATTATAATGTCAAATTTCGGTATAAACCTACATTATATCACTGTTGCGACAAAACAACACCATGTACTTGACAAAATTATAGAACGTGTAAAAAAACAGAATGAACAAATGATTATTTTGGGGTTAAACGAGAACCGACAAATCGGTTGGGAAGGAACAGGGAATTTCGGGGTGAAATTACGCGAAACCCGTGATTTTGTATTTAATGAGAAGATACGACCTCAAGATATCGTGTTATTTACAGATGCATATGATGTTGTATATGGAGGTTCTCAAATAGAAGTATTAAAGAGGTTTATACAACAAAAGAAACCTATAATGTTTGGTTGCGAGTCACAGTGTCATCCTGATAAGGAAGAGTCTTCAAAGTATCCAGAACAAAAAACTGAATTTCCTTATTTAAATAGTGGCATGTTTATAGGATATGCATGGGCATTGCGTTATTGTTTACTTGATTATGAATACAATGATGCAGATGATGATCAGCGGTATTGGACAAAGCAATATTTACAATATCCATGGTTATTTAATTTGGATTATGAGAACCAGTTATTTTTAAACACAGAAGACATGGATTGGGACAAATTTACATGGGAAAACGCGACAGCCACCTATAAAAATCGTAATCCACAATTTGTCCATATAAATGGACCAGATAAAACGAAATTAGACAGATTTACGTAAGGGGTTCTCCGTATGTCAAATGTATTTTATGAAAACAAGATAAACATAATGTAATATAATTTGTATATAAAGACAACAACATTATATAATGTTTACATCTACAGCAACTAATGCAAATAAAGAAGAACAAAAAGAAAATAAAATAGTAAAAGAAGAGAAGATAGAAAATACACTGGATAGTATAGATAATATGCTTGACCGTGAACGTCAAAAAAATAAAACGGATAATTGGATAAAATTAGACAAAACTGCAAAATTGCAAAGACTTCATACATTTGCAGAAAGTTATGGAAAACAACATAGCATGCCATCAAAGGATGTAAGGCTATTAAAGAATTTTTTCAAAGATTGTTTGGACAAGAACAAGTTGTCTAAGAGTAAAGATATTGTGTATAATAAAGAAGAAATGAAAATAATATCAATTCCTTCATTACATTTTAATCAATTAAATCATAATTTCACGTTAAAGATTACTGATACAAAACGAGTATCTACATTAAAGTCATTAACTCCTAAGCGTGTAAAAGGTGGAGGAATAAATGAAAAAATAATAAATAATTGCAACGACAATGATAAATAAATGATTCATATAATATATATGTCAGGATAGATATAGATATTATATTGTAATATATATAGATAGCAATGGAAAATACAGATTCAGAATTTTTTCCAGAAACGGATTCAAATTCTACAACATCATCCTATGATTCTATACCATTAATTCGTATAGAGAGCATTGATGAAATCACAATAGAATCAAGTGATGAAACATATACAAATTCTGGTAGTGAAGTTAGTAGTTTGGAAAATGATATAGTAAAATCAATAAATGATGATAGTGATAACAATTATGATAGTGATAGTGATAACAATTATGATAGTGATAGTGATAGTGATAACAGTGATGATGAAATAATAAAAGAAGAAGATTTTACTGAATTAACTACAACTGCATATGATATAATGGAAGAATATATAAAACAAAATATATTATCACTATCTTCTCCAAAATTTTATACCAGTATGATAATGCATACAACAGAAGTATTATATGTAGATGTTCTATATTCAACAAATATAGATGATGATATGGATAAAACTGATGAGGAAATACTGTTTGAGGAGATAAAAATAATCATAGAAGAAACAGCTGATGTATTTTTAGATATTTGTGATATACCACGCCGTTCATATATACAACAAGAAAATGAAATGAATAATATGACTGAAAATGATATATTTATTATGGCAGAAAAAATAGCACTCTTACAATGTATTCCTCAACCAGAACAAAAAACAGATGAATGGTATAAATTTCGTTATAATTTGATAACTGCAAGTAATTTATGGAAAGTATTTGGTACACAGTCACAGGTTAATAATTTAATATATGAAAAATGTAAACCATTAGATACATTAATACAAATACGAAGTAATACATGTACAGAAGGACCAATGCATTGGGGCGTAAAGTATGAACCAGTAACTATTCAAATATACGAAGATATGTTTTACACAAAGGTCGGTGAGTTTGGATGTATTCCACATCCAATGCATTCCTACATTGGAGCATCTCCAGATGGAATTAATATCGCTCCAGATAATAAGAGATTTGGTCGCATGTTAGAAATAAAGAATATAGTAAATCGTGAGATTACAGGTATACCAAAGCAGGAATATTGGATACAAACACAGATACAAATGGAAACATGTGATTTGGATGAGTGTGATTTTGTAGAAACCCGTTTTAAAGAATATGATACAGCTGATTCATTTTTTGGCGATATTAAACGCGATTACCGTGGTGTTATATTGCATTTTATGGAAAGACCACCTTCTGTAATTAATGAAGAAACACAGTTATCCAATATCCCTTATTATGTGTATATGCCATTAGATGTTCCATTATATGAACAGAATATTAACAAATGGATAAATACACAAAAAGAAATGATGAATGTTGACAATAGAGTATTGTTTTCAGTAAAATATTGGTATTTGGATGAAATATCGTGTGTGTATATTCCAAGAAATCGGGTGTGGTTTTCCAATGCAGTTCCTCGTATTCAAGAAATATGGGATACTATAGTAAAAGAACGGTCTGAGGGGTATGAACATAGAGCGAGTAAAAAACGCCAAGTAAGTGACCGTTCCATGTCTATTGTTAGTGATGATGGTGTTCAAATGAATGTCTTTACCAATGTAGATAAGCCAGTATGTTTAATAAAAATTGATGATAATGGAAACGTTTTATAAAAATATATCAAAGTATTTATGTTGATATATTTACAAAATTAGATGTTTATTTCTTACTACGTTTTTGAGTTTTTCTTGTAGATTTACTCTTAGGATTTTTTGCTTTTCTGCAAAAAGTTCTCTTCTTACCAGATGCAACCTTGCACCCGCGAACCTTTTTACATTTGTTAGGTGTACTAACGCGTTTACCTTTACAAAGTGATTTTCCGGGCATTATAAATAATAAATAGAAAATAAAATACTTTATGATAAAATTATAACAAAAACTATATAGATAATTATGGGGTATTATTATATACAACCGAAATTAGCATGTCTACCGATAATATGCTAAATGATGATGAAATGTATGTAACTAAGCGTAATGGCAAACAAGAAATTGTATCCTTTGATAAAATTTCAGCACGAATCAAGAAATTAGGACAAGAAGCCAATATTAAGTTGAATTACACCGCACTTGTTATGAAAGTGATTGACCAATTATATTCAGGTATTTCTACCACCAAAATTGATGATTTATCTGCAGAGCAATGTGCATCAATGTCAAGTATTCATCCTGATTACAATACATTGGCTGGGCGGATTACTGTTTCTAATCATCATAAAAATACAGAATCATCTTTTACTGCGGTAATGCGCAAATTATATGAATATCGCGATAAGCATAATAAACACTGTCCATTGGTAACCCACGATTTTTTTAATATCGTTTCTACAAATAGCGAGGAATTTGATGCGCTGTGTGATTATAACCGCGATTATTTTATTGAATATTTTGGCTGTAAGACATTAGAACGTGCCTATTTGATGCAAATTGACAAGGTCATTGTTGAACGACCGCAACATATGTGGCTTCGTGTAGCTATTGGTATACATGGTGATAATAGTATGCGAGTTCGCGAAACGTACGACCTCATGTCGCGTAAAATGTTTACACACGCGACTCCCACTCTTTTTAATGCTGGAACACCACACCCGCAACTGTCTTCCTGCTTTTTATTAGCTATGGAAAATGATAGCATTAGTGGTATTTATAATACACTTCGGGATTGTGCAATGATTTCTAAATGGGCGGGAGGTATTGGGTTACATATTCATAACGTTCGAGCATCGGGTAGTCATATCCGCGGAACAAACGGCTCATCTAATGGTATCGTTCCTATGCTAAAAGTTTTTAATAACACTGCAAAATATGTTGACCAAGGTGGCGGAAAGCGAAATGGTAGCTTTGCGATTTATTTAGAACCATGGCATGCAGACGTTGAACAATTTTTGCAAATGAGAAAAAATCACGGGGATGAAGAAATGAAGGCACGTGATTTATTCTATGCATTGTGGATTCCCGATTTATTTATGGAACGTGTCAAAGCTGACGGTAATTGGACATTGATGTGTCCAGATGAATGTCCTGGACTTGCAGATGTTCACAATGCCGATTTCGTAACCTTATATGAATCATATGAATCTTCTGGACGAGGTAGAAAAACAATGAAAGCACGAGATTTGTGGTTTCAAGTATTGGACGCACAAATGGAAACTGGAACACCCTATTTGTGTTATAAAGATGCTGCCAACCGCAAATCCAATCAACAAAACTTGGGAACTATTAAATCCTCCAATTTATGTGTTGCACCCGAAACAGTTATATTGACAGATACTGGACCCGTTGAAATACAAACATTAAAAGACAAGAATGTAAATGTGTGGAATGGTCAAGAATTCAGTCAAGTAACTGTATATCAAACTGGTAAAAATCAGGATTTGATTTCGGTTGAGACCGACGACGGGTCAATTCTGCGATGTACTCCATACCATCGTTTCTTCGTACATAGTGAAGATGGTCTTTATATTGATGTACGTGAAGCAAGAGAGTTAAAAGAAGGTGACAAGCTAATGAATTGCAACTATCCATTAATACCTACCTGTATCACCGAATTTACGCGTTTTTATGAAAATTCTCATATTTTGGCAGTTAACGATACAATTAAAATGTTTTCACATACAATTGAAGAACTTCAACAACAAAAATGTATTTTACAGGGTTGTGGAATTAATGTGCCGATTATTCGGGCAAAGGGTTCTATTAAAAAATCTTATATTGAAATTTCTATTGAAAATATGCATATTTTAAAGAAAAACGGATTTTCTCCACAAAAAAATTGTATTGAAACGAGTACACCCAAAGAACTACCTGTTGACCCACAACCAACCTATGTTAAAATTAAAACGATTGTTAATTTCCTGAGAAAAGATGATACCTATTGTTTTACTGAACATAAACGTAATGCGGGCGTATTTAATGGAATCCTTACATCTCAATGTAGCGAAATTATTGAATACTCCAATGAAGAGGAATCCGCTGTATGCAATTTGGCGAGTATCGCGTTACCCGCGTTTGTTACATCTACCGATGATGGGGTAGTGTCCTTTGATTATAATAAGTTACATGAAGTTGCAAAGGTTGTTACCTATAATTTGAACCGTGTTATTGATGTGAATTTTTATCCAACCGATAAAACTAAACGAAGCAACATGCGTCATCGCCCAATTGGTATTGGTGTACAAGGTTTGGCTGATGTTTTTATGCAAATGGGTCTACCTTTTTCTGCAGATGAATCTAAACAAATCAATCGTTATATTTTTGAAACTATTTACCATGCTGCATTAGAACAAAGTTGTGAAATTGCCGAAGAAAGATATTTATTGTTAGAACCATTGGCTAATGGGGATAATTTCAGTGATAATTTATCTATTGAAGAAGATGTAGAATTACGTAAACATATGAATTCATACGAAGAGCCAATTCTTCATACATCATATCGTGGTGCTTATTCCAGTTTTAAGGGATCACCTGCTTCACGTGGTGAATTACAGTTTGATTTATGGGGGGTTGAACCCAGTGACCGATATGATTGGACGCTTTTAAAAACACGAATTCGTGAACGCGGAATACGTAATTCATTGTTATTGGCACCTATGCCTACTGCATCTACTTCACAGATTTTGGGCTACAATGAATGTATTGAACCCATTACCAGTAATATTTATAATCGCCGTACCATTGCAGGAGAATTTATTTTAGCGAATAAATATTTGATGCAAGATTTGTTGAAATTGGACTTGTGGAATGATAAAATGAAGAACAATATTATTGCGAATAATGGTTCTATCCAGCATTTAGAGCAAATTCCTGTTGAAATTCGTGAAAAATACCGAACAGTGTGGGAAATTCCTATGCGACATTTGATTGATATGGCTGCCGACCGTGGAGCGTTTGTATGCCAAAGCCAGAGTTTGAATTTGTGGTTGGAAGACCCCAATTATTCTAATCTAACCTCTATGCATTTTTATTCTTGGTCTAAAGGATTGAAGACTGGAATTTATTATTTAAGAAGAAGAGCAAGACATCAAGCACAACAATTTACTATTGAACCCGAAAAAAAGAATTTAGGAGGTAAAATGGAAGAAAACGTAGAAGATGAAATCTGTGAAATGTGTTCAGCTTAATTTCTGGGGGTATAATATAGTAAAATGGCAGCTTTTGAACCTGAACGACATGGGCTACTTGATGATATTAAGGGAATGATAGACACTGACAAACGCAGTGCTGAGATTATTCAGTTAGTTGTTACATATCCAGAGGATTTTTGGGGTTATATCAAAGACATGGATAAAAAAGATCCAGCAGACAAATGTAAAGATCTCATATATCCAGGGGATGAATATAAAGATAAATCATGGATACAACAACGTAGAGCAAAAATTATATGTGATTTTTTAATGTTTTGGAGCAGAAAACCTGATACTATGCTCACCGAAATTATTAATCCAGAAACTGGTGATCTTATTCCTCATGCTTATGAAGATATTAAAGACAAAATTAAAAATCGTGTAGAAACACTTAAGGGATTCTATGAATCTTTAAAAGATGCTGCTGCTGAAACAATTGAAGATACTACTAACAAAATTAAAAGTATGACCACAGAGTTAGGTATATTGATAACATTAGGTACAACATATGTAAGTGATACGTGTGTAGCTGGTGCTGGCACAGTTAGAGATACAGCTGATGCTACCATTTATACTATGGATAAGATGTTAGCAGACATAATGAAAATTAATATTAATATTGATTTATTGGAGGCTGCAAAAGTTGGTGAGGGTTTAATAGATTCAATTGTTGGGCATCATACTGATACTGTAATATTAATGTTAGAAGGATTATTGACAGTATGTGCTGGTACTATGGCGGTAAAACATTATGATGTTGTTTCTAAGGCACTATTAAAAGTATTAGGATATCTAGAAAATATACTTCGTATAGGTGCAGCTGGTTCTGTTTTATATGCGATAGGTTCTGTTACACACCTTTTATCAGAAAAATTAAAAAATATAACAGGAGAAAAGGCAGAAGAATTAAAAGCTATTTCTAAAAATTTGGCTAAGATTAGTAGAGATATACGTAATACCAAGGGAGGAGATGTAGATGACGGCAAACTTAATGAATTTAAAGAGAGATTACAAGATGTGTTAAAACCACAAGGAGCGGCAGGAGCAGAACCAATGGAGGAAGGAGCACCAGTAGTAGAAGCAGCAGCACCAGCACCAGCAGTACCAACAGAACAGCTAATAGAAGCACGAAACGCAGCTGAAGTAGTACGAAACGAAAATAGAAATAAAAACGAGCCATCTCCAAGAGAACATGATGGTGGAAAGAAACATAAAAAATCCCAGAAAAAACCCAGAAAGAAGACATCCAAATCCAAGCGTTCTAATAAAGCAGGAAAAAAGACAAGAAAATCCAGAAAGAAGACCCGCGGAAAAAAACATTAAAAACAGTATATACAAGATTTTTATGAATTGATATGTGAATAGTCATATATCAATATTTTTATTTTAGCAGGGTAGTAGTGTAGTATCATCGTATCCGTGTCGCATTTTCAAATAGCAGCGTAAACAGGTCAACACATCAATCATAGAATTGTGTAACCCTTCCACCGTACCCCCATCAAATAGTTTCGCGTACAATTCGTTCAACTTTGGCCATTTCTTAGACGGTGGGCGTCCAGGCATCTTGGACTCAACCAAGATATTGCACATATCGGTTCCCTTACGCATAGTACAATATCTCTCAATGCCTTGCACTTTCTCATACATCGGGTTAAAAGTCATAAAACAATAAGGTGCTTTTTCCATAATAGCGGGGCGGTTACGTTCCAGTTCAACCGAAATCATTTTCTCGTCAAAGTCCATGTTATGGGCAACAATCCCTTCACAAAACATGTATGCTTCATAGAACTGCTCCAATACTTCCACGATAGGTTTGCCCTCAGTTTTGCACTTTTCCTTTGAAATACCTGTTAAATTGGTAACAAACTCACTAATAACCACATCATCTGGAATATCAATGTAAGCATCATATTTACGAATAACTTGCTTTTGAGACAAATCGTAAATGGCATAGCTGAGTTGCAGAATATAAGGATATTCAGTGATTGGTACTGCATTAGTACTATTACGGCGGTTGTTTGGTAAAAGTCCAGTGGATTCTACGTCAAATACCAAGAACCGACGACGATATGTCGGTGGAGGGACGGAAAATGTCAGATCACTTTGAGGTTGTCTTTGAGATTGCATTATGTAAACCGATATGGTTATGATTATTGATAAAATAGTATATAAGTAATGTATTTTATCAATTTTTTACATTTTTATGATGTTTCGCTATGAATACGTGCACGAGTTTCTGCAATTTGTTTCTTTAATTGTTGTACTTCATTTATCAAAATAGGTAATAATCCACTGTAATTCACAGATTGCATTTTGTCTCCATCCTTTTCACCTTCAACAAGTTCAGGATAATGTTCTTGAAGTTCGTGTGCCAAAAATCCAATGTCATTTTTGCCAGTTTGGGTTTGTTTATATTTCACGGGACGAAGATTATCTACTATATGAGTTTCATCAAGGGTTTCTACATTGGTTTTGATACGATAGTCAGAAGTTACAACTGCAGCTGGTGAATAAAAATCACCAATTACCGTCATGCTTTCAAATGTTGACGCTTTAAATGTAGTTCCGTCAACTTCTTTGTTTGTACTGTGAAATGTAGTATTATCAGGGAATTCAATCCCAGTATTGGCTTTTAATGTGGTATTTGCTCCAAAATAGGTGATTGAATTCGGGTTTGGTTCTAATAACTCGGTAGGATGAACAAAAATCTCGTATTCTTCATGTGCAGCGACTACATATTTATTATCATCAGAAAAATTACCACCCCAAATTCTCTCATAATTACCATTATTATTATATGTTTTCCATAATGGACTACTTGAATTATGGTATGTAAAAGATGCACCATAATCAGTTGATAAATAACTTACAGTAGTTCTGACTCCTCCCCACTGTGTGTATCCAAAATATAAAATATATTTGCCATCACCTGAACAATTCATACCTGAGTTTTCTCCACCAGTATGGTCTACAGACCCGATTACCTGTGTATTTACTGCATTATTTGAACCACCTGAAACTGTACCCGTAGTCACATCTAAATTATGAAAAGTGGGGTAATGTTCCCAGATTTCAATACATACTGTTCCTACATTAGATATACATACGGCATTTTGGTACAAAGAGGCACCATATGAACTGTTTGGTGCATTCGATAATGTATAAAATGTTGCACCATAATCATCAGAATATTTTGGTTTGGTACTATTGTCATAATATAGTAACGCTATATACTTTCCGTCTCTTGATGTATTGAACTGACTTATTTTCCCGTAAGTGCTTGCTGTTTCTGTCCACGTAGCACCTGCATCACTTGATGTTATAAATGTATAATAAGAATTGGTAGCCTGTTGACCTGTGCCCTCTGGGTTATTACAATACAGTGTACTTAGGTGTAAACCATCTGTCGCCATTTTCATTGTTATACCCGGTCTTCCATTAGAAGTGCCCCCATAATTATTACCATCAGCATACGTTTTACCCGGAATAGTAATAGTTACTTGTGTCCAATTTACACCATAATCTGTGGACTTGTATAACACATTTCCACGAGCTTTTACCATCATTAGAGAACCATCTCCTGAAACCATTGCACTAATCCAGTTTTGTGAACTACCACCAACGGTTACTTGTGTCCAGCTTTCACCAAAATCTGTAGATACCCATACGTTACCAGTTTCATTAGACGCACCTGAAGTCTTGCTATTACCTCCAACTACAGCAATCATATATTTTCCCGTGCTTGATAGTTGTACGTCTTGCCAAGATAAATTATTAGCTGTTGTTTTGGCATCAGTAGATGTAAATATATTAGGTTCATTAAGGTCTATAGTTACTTGCAGATTCAATGAAATATCTTCATTGTATTTTTTCTTAGCACGATTTGTATAATATTCGGTAAATGTAGTGGTCGTACCACTTGTAGAATATCCAGAATCAGGTATAGCCGCTGTGACAGATATTGAATCAGATTTATAGGATCCTACTGACATGACCCCGTTGATAGAAATATCTCCCACGATATTCAAAGAAGCATCACCCATGGATACATCACCAACCACAAAAAGCCGATTATTAATCCCTACATCAGCAGTAAATACATGCGGGTCAGTATATGTATAACTATGTAAGTCAATATCTCCCGTCTCCATAAGTATATTATCCGTAACCTTTACATTTCCACTAATATCCAAAAATGCATCACTATAAGTTGAATTAAAATGGTTTGCATTGGAATCAGCATTCCATTTACCTGCATCAATCATTTGTTGTTCAGTATAACCTCCTAATAATAATGTTATAATAGAATAATTAGCTAAATTGGTAACTCCTCTGGTTCCTACAATGCTATATCCAATTAAAGCATCAGCAGTAATGGTCAATCCATATGTAGTATCTGCACTAATACTGAATAATGGAATACCAGGATTTAAAAGATTTGTACTGTCTGCATTGAATGTACCACTGACTATTGTATTCCCTCCAGTAGTTATTGTATAACTAACATTTCCCGTTCCCTCAAAATTAGTCACATTCAATTCAGGTATATTGTATCCTGCAGGGAGGACAAAATCAAGCAGATCTGTATCGGTTGTGCTGGTGACATTATCAATGGTTAACATATTGTTGGTGAAAACGAGTCTTGTATCTAGTGAAATATCAACGAATGGATCAAAAATATACGCTGCACCTGACCGAGAGGCATTATTATCAGTTTGGTCAGTAATACTACTGCTAGCTTCCCAAATTGCACTAACGATACATTTAACTCCGCTAATGGATACAGAATAGCCGAATTGGTCATCAACATCCATGCTACTTGCTTTGAGATATTTTATTTGTTCCCAAGCACCCGTTGTTTCATTTCGTTCAAAAACATACGCTGCACCTGACCGAGAGGCATTATTATCAGTTTGGCCAGTAATACTATTGCTATCTTCATTAGCAGCACCAACAATAGCGTAATTTCCGCTAATGGATACAGAAATGCCGAACCTGTCATCAACATCAATGTTACTTGCTTTGAGATATGCGGTTTGGCTCCAAATACCTGTTGTTTCATTTCGTTCAAAAACATACGCTGCACCCGACTGAGAGGCATTATTATCAGTTTGGTCAGTAAGACTATTGCTACCTTCATTATCAGCACCAACAATAGCGTAATTTCCGCTAATGGATACAGAAATGCCGAACATGTCATCAACATCAATGTTACTTGCTTTGAGATATGCGGTTTGGCTCCAAATACCTGTTGTTTCATTTCGTTCAAAAACATACGCTGCACCTGACTGAGAGGCATTATTATCAGTTTGGTCGGTAAGACTATTGCTATCTTCACCACGAGCACCAACAATAGCGTAATTACCGTCAATGGACACCGACTCGCCGAACATGTCATCAACATCAATGTTACTTGCTTTGAGATATGCGGTTTGACTCCAAATACCTGTTGTTTCATTTCGTTCAAAAACATACGCTGCACCTGCATTACTACCTTCTTCATAACGAGTACCAACAATAGCGTAATTTCCGCTAATGGATAACGCCGCACCGAAATTTTCATTAGCAGCTGGATTACTTGCTTTGAGATATGCGGCTTGACTCCAAATACCTGTTGTTTCATTTCGTTCAAAAACATACACTGCACCTGCATTTTCGGCACTGTTATCAGTTTGGTCAGTAATACTATTGCTATCTTCAAACCAAGCACCAACAATAGCGTAATTTCCGCTAATGGATACCGCATTGCCGAATTGGTCACCCATACCTGGATTACTTGCTTTGAGATATGCGGTTTCACTCCAAACACCCGTTGATTCATTTCGTTCAAAAACATACGCTACACCTCCATTGTACAAGGTTGAAGTTGGGTCGGTAAGACTATTGAAATCTTTACCACGACTACCAAGAATAGCGTAATTACTGTCAATGGACACCGTCTCGCCGAACATGTCATATGCCTCACGGTCACTTGCTTTGAGATAGGTAGTACTTGCCACGATCACTCTACCCAAATCAGCTGTCTTTGTACCTACAATAGTGTATGTAATCACTGCATCCGCGGTTAGACTAATTTTATATGTGGACCCTCCAGGTGATAATGGAGTATCTAATAAAAGATTTGTTCCAGTAGAAGTAAATGTTCCAGTTTTTACTGTTGTTGTACCTGTAGTTATTGTATATGTAATTGTGCCTGTACCTACAAAATTAGTCACAACTAATTGATGAATTTCATCTCCTACTGGAAGAACGAAACTAACTACATCTGTATCATTTTGGGAAATGCTGTTCTCTATGGTTAAAATGTTGTTATTGAAAGTTGCGGTTGAGTCTATTACGTTGTTATTATTATAAATATCACTTATATCAGTAGTGTCAAGAACAGAATCATATATACGGAAATCATCAATGTATCCATACATACCTTTATCACTACCAGCAGGAGGATTACCATAATAACACCCACCCAACCATAGCCTTTGATCTGTATTATCAGCTAATCCAGTGGTTGATAAAGTTGATGACAAAATACTATTATCTAAATATACTGATACTGTACGTGATGCACCTCCAGAACAAGTTATTACAAAATGATGCCAGTTATTATCGTGTAAACTATTCGGTGAAGTTATAGTTTGACTACCACGACCACTTTGGCCATAATATATCATTGAGGTTGAAGACGTCAACCATAATGAATCCATAACTTGATAACTAGTACCACCAGGTGATGGTTGAGATGTATATATAAAACGATTACCACCACCCGTACCCGTAAATTTTGCCCAAAAACTTATCGTAGTTCCAGTTGTTCCTGTATTATAATCAATTTGAGGCACACCTGCACCACTATGAGTATATTCTGGTGATGAAACTGAACCAGTTCCTATTAAATTATTAGTCGTGTCAATTGTTGTCGTCCCAAGTGTAATATTAGAGGAAGAACCTAATGAACCGCTATTTGTTCCATCAGTATCAAATGTATAATGTATAATGGGAAATACTGGGTCCGTATAATCCGCTCCTCCAATCGTAATTGCGTTATAGGTTGCAGTTGTGTGGTTCACATAAACGGTAGCCAACAATTTGCTCAAATCGACAAAAGGAATAATCACATTTTTGTGTGTTGTGGTGTAATTGTCACGAACAACTAACCATTCTGTGCTTCCAGTAGGGTCTGGAGCACTTCCGGCAGGAATGTATCCTACTATCAAAACAGTGTGACCAAGACCCGCATTATAAGATTCTACATTACCACCATCCGTGCTAGCAATATTAAATTGTTCACCGTGAGGTCCTGCTTGTTGATATTCTCCCAACGTTTGGTAGGTTCCTGTTTCATCTTCTCCAGAAGTCATACCAGTTAAATCAGCGTGACCAGCAGGTGTAATACTCCATCCATTAAAGCAAGCCATAACTGTGCGATTGTTATCTATTTCATGTTTAATGGTGTTTAATGTAATAGTATAATCGGCACTAACACCAGCTCCAGCGTTATGACCATTTGCCGTCCAATAAGCAGGGTCTACACCAAAATTTTGAATAGAACCATTAAAATGATATACCATACCCACCATATTTGTGTAACCGACTTGTTGGTAGAAATCAACCATACCGGTGTATATGTTTTGAAGGGTTGACCCAACAGCACTTCCAGCGCTAGCGCCCAAAGGACCCAGATTGTTGGTGTTCATATACCAACCAAAATCAGTTACAAAACCAGATATCGTAATTTGACCACGATATGTGGGACCATCTAACAGATAATCACCCCAACCATATCCACTGTCCCAAGCAATCGTACTTGCAGCTAATGCAAATGGACTATCATTACCTGCATCTGTCCCATCATTAATATGTGTTGGTTGAGTAACGCCTCCATGGTCTACCAAATGCCCTAATTGATTTGCTGCCGATGTTGGCGAACACCACGCTGGGAATTGCGATTCGTATCCACCCATTGTGGCGGTATATTGACCACTCTTGGGTTGCAACCAATTTGGTACTTTACCAGATACAAATGTTGCTGGTAGTGGTGGCGGAGCAACCAATGTTACACTTGGATTTCCAAAAAAAGATATGTCCGTAGTAGTAGGAGAAGTATACGTTGTACCGTCAATAGTGTTTGTATTCATTCCGACAACAAGATCAGCAGAAGTAGTCGTAAAACAATTTAAACCAATAGTCGTGACCGAGTTAGGAAGGTTTATTGATGCAAGCAAATTGCTACCCTGAAAACAAGCCGACCCCAGAGTATGTAACCCACTGTAGGGTTCAATGATTACAGACGTTAAACCAGTGCAATAAAAAAAAACCTGATCACCGATAGTTGTGACAGAAGCAGGAATTGTCACAGTCGTTAAACCATTGCAAGTTTGGAAACCCCCCCCTCCTAATGTCGTTAGCGTATTAGGTAGCGTGATTGACGCTACCTTAGCGCACCCATAAAAAGCCATTGTGCCGATAGACGTAATTGAATTACCAAATGTCACTGATACTAACTTGCTACAAAGCGAAAACCCAGACTCATCTATTGACAATACCGTGTCAGGAATTATTACTGACGTTATATTGCTGCACCCCCTGAAACTCCATATACCGATAGCTTTCACTGTATAACCACCAACTGTATCAGGAATGGTAATTGCACCAGATATACCTGTTCCTGAAGTTGTGGCATTTCCGTCTGTTGAATTACTACCAGTACCAATTGTTGCATCAGACCCACTTAACGTGTAGTTCCATGTAATACTGTTAGTGTCTGTCCATTGACCCATTTTATATGGCTTATATGAAATATAGGAATAAATAAAAATACAATAATCTATTTAAATCATTATATTATTTACATGTGCATTTTATACAGTTGTCACGTGAAACACAATAATTTGTTAAATAATTGATAAGTTCTTCTCTTAATTCTGCACTTTCATACTTTTTGTGTATGGTTATATCATCTATATAACCAACTTTTGCTATAGTACTTGTTTTGGTCAAGAAAGATACTGATGCAGAACCGACCATTTGTTTTGAATTTACGTCTTCTATCAAAAAAATCCGTTTGTCTTTTAGTTCTTCTTCAACTTCGGCACTTGTTAACATAGTCAACATTTCTATTGTTTTTCGCGGTAATACACCCATGACATTATAATAGGATTCTTTTATATCGTGTTCTATTAGTCGTCGTATATATAAGAATTTATTTTTGACTATTACTGTTGCCATTTATAATACAATTCTATTTTCATAGATAAAAATAGAATTGTCTAAATTATGTTGTTACATACCGTTTTCTAACTCCGTTAATTCACGTTTTAATTGTTTTATTTCATTGATAAGGAGTGCAATCAAACCCGTATAATTGACTCGCTGCCATTCCTTGCCGTCTTTTTCACCAACCACTAAATCTGGATAATATTCTTGCAATTCATGAGCAATCAACCCATATTGTGGTTTGTTGATAAGAGTTTGTAAATATTTCACTGGACGAAGATTATCCAATGTAACAGTTTCATCTAATTGTGATATATCTGTTTTAATACGATAATCCGATGATGTTGAAAATGACCCTGCAGTTAAATTGCCTGATATGTCTAATGATGTGAATGTGGATGCTTTGAATTTCTCAAACCTTGAATGATACAGTTTTTTTCCTGTAAAATCATATCCATAAAAATATCCATTATCTGATATTGCAATAGATTTGAAATATGTAACGTTAAATAAATATGGTGATACAGTAGAAAATGTTTCCCCAAAATCATTACTATAATATATTTTATCCTCTGTCCTTAATGTTGACCGTCTTGTGGCTGAATTTTGACCGATTAAAACATATTTACCCGATGGTGACATAACTACACCTTGATTAGCATAATTCTCAGCACTGGTATTAACGGTTGACATATCAACCGCAACAGGAGTAGTATCTACATTTGTATATTTATTTATATTACCGTTATGACTGTTGGTAAAAAACACAGTATTACTCGAACCAGGCCCGCCCATTGGAAAAGCTCCGTTATTTTTGTAACTGGTTGAACCTAGAGCATAAAAATTACCAATACTGGTTCCATCTACATCATACCCAATATATACGCTTACATCATGATGTCCTACAAAAATACGATTATTAACAATCTTCGTTGTATTCATAAATTGTCCTTCTTTTGTAATTGTGGTATTACTCCATGTTGCCATTTGATCTGTAGATATCTGAGTAAAGCCATCACTTGAACGACATACAGTAATAATACTGGCATCATGATTTACTGCAACGGAAGTGATATAATGTGCAGGAGTACCACCTAATTTGGTATTCGTGTCATACGTCGTCCAGGTAACACCATAATCTGTACTTAAACCAATAACAGTATCTGTCCCTTGTGAACCAGTGCCACTGCCATGTACGCCACATACCATATATTTACCATCATAAGACATTTGAAATGCAATATGGTTTCTGTATAATGGGGTGCCATCAGCAGGATTGGGTAAATGTGTCTGATTCCAGGTAGCTCCAAAATCTCTTGTTATGAAAATTCCATTTCTGTTCACGTCACCGTCACCATGATTTTCGTAGTTCCAACCACCACCAATTCCAATTGCTGCATATCTTCCATCAGATGAACAGAATATCTGTTCACCTTTGTCTCCAGGGGCTAAAGACAAATTTAATGAACCAGATGTTAAATCAAAATAATCACCTGGTTGTAAAGATAAATCATAATCATACTCTTTATTGATGAAATTATCATCATACGTATTCATCGTTGTTCCATCACTAAATTCAATATTTCCATATACTTTTATATTACTTACTTGCACGTTTGCGTTCATAGATACATCCGCTATTGTGTTAAATCCTTTCTTATATAATATTGTTGGTTGGGTATAATCTGGTGCTGATAGGCTGTTTACAAATGCATTTTCTGGGATAGAAGCATCTGTAAAACTGCAATCTACCACTTTACCGTTCATAGAAACATCACCTACAGTTACATTACCATTCATAGAAATATCACCCACAACAAACATATTGTGATTAAGACTTAGGTCTGCTGCCATAATTGGGTTCTTTATGGTGATATTACCTTTTGTTTCAATATTTCCATTTACAGTGAGATTTGCATTTTCACGTAATGCTAAGGAACCGCTTATATCAAGAAAATCCTTTACGTAGGATTGGACAAAATGATTTGCATCTGTGTCCAGAGTCCAATCGGGTATAAATCCACCTTTATATAATTGTGGGATAGTATAACCATTAGAAAGAAACGAAGTCATAGTGATACCATTGTCAATATATTGGCTAATTGTGGGGTCGGGTTCACCGTAGGTGATAAATGGAAGTGTATTTGCAGTAGTCGTAATTTCAGCGATGGAAGTATCAAAAATTGTTGTATCATTGCTTGTAATGTTCATTGAAATGTCTTGCCCAAGACCATCAAATTCAATGAGTGCATTGGACGCATCGTATGATAATGTGTAATTAACAAGGTCGGTTTCAATGGTACTGACGAAATTGTTGATGAAATAGTTGTTAGCTGGAATGGTTGATGTGTTGGAAGTTATTACTTTATGAGGAATGGTATAAATAAAACATTCAGAACCTGAACCATTATAGCCATTACTACTAAGAATAATAGTTGATCCATCGCCACTGAGTTTATGACCGGAAGCAGCAAACTGCTGATTATGGTGATATCCTATTAATGGATCTGTACCTCCTGCAACTACGCTATTAAGAGTTCCTGATATCTTGTTATTGGTTACTGCAGGTTCCCATGCTAACGATGTTGTATTATATTTATATATCATTAATATACCTCTAACAACGCCACCATACAAAACATGTGTGACTGACACTGTATGTCCAATATCATCAATGTGTACATTGCTACCCGTTGAATACAACGTAATCGCACTACCCATAAGTGACCAACCAGCTGCATCATTGGTGTCTCGCTTATATATATATAGATGAGTGTAACTTATTGCAGCAAAAATATCACCATTCTTATTCATATCCAGGTCTACTATTGCAGTCACAGAAATATTACTAATTGTGTTCCATACAGTAGAAGTGGTAGAATCTCGACTATATATGGCTACTTCTTCATTTATATAATCCACTATAGCAACAATTGTTCCATCGTCAGACAATACGGGACGTAGAGTTTTACCATTTGTTGATGATAACGTACTTCCTTGTTGAATCCAACTATTTGATACGTCGTCATAATTAAATACCCGAACCTTTCCAGGCGAATGGTTTGTTGTACCTACTGCTACGATAGTACCATCACCAGATAATGAAGCATAGCTCTGGTAATCCCTACCGTCAGTAGCACCCACATTATCACCTTGCATGTCCCAATTACCACCCATCATTTCCCAACCAATAGGATATGCAGGGTTACGTTTATATACGACTGCATATCCTGCAAAAGGTAGGGTACCCTCTCGGTAATCTGAAATAACTATAATTTGTCCATTGTTGGACAAATTCACATCTGTAGCAAAAGTTAGGGTACTTGAATAAGGTGGAATTGTACCCCCAACTTGTTTCCATCCATCCGATTCATTTGAATCTCGGTCATATACTCTCACGCCCAACGATGGAGAAGACATAGCTATTGTAGATCCATCACTATTAATTGAAGTGGTACCTTGAGGTCTATCAAAATACTTGGTACCATTACTAATAATATTAGAAAAAGCAGGGTGGTTGCCTACACCGGCAGTTTCACCAGTCCCATCGAAATCAGTATGTAATGGAGGTGAAGCATCTGTAACAAACACGGTATTATATTCAAATGAAACAGGTGTTGAAAAACTGGTATTAATGGTCATCTGCGCATCCAAGTTCACATTGCGGAGATTCACTTGTCCACCTGCTTTCACCGAAAAATCACTGAAGGGAATATTGAAAATATCCTTCGGCATATTTGTAAGTGTCACTGCATTAGCGAATTGCAAATACAAACGATAATAAGGTGTACTATCTGTTGTCGTAGGGTCTCCACCTGCGGTTATCGTGTTTACCGCGTAACCCAAATCAGTGTTAAGTTTAGCTGCAAAAGTCGTTGGTGTATAAATACCTTGTAAGAAAGTATTTTTTCTAACATAAATATAACTGTTTTCTTGTACAACAGCTATGTATTTATTATCATCAGAAAAAACAGCACCCCAAACTCTATCGTCAACGGCACTGTCTGAACGATATAACGGACTATCTGTACCAATACTGTTAAAAGATACACCATAATCGGCTGACATGTAAGCAGTAGTCGGTCTTGGCTGACCATTAGATGGGAATCCGTAATAGATAATATATTTGCCATCATTTGATGAATTAATAAAAATACTATTCCCTCCTTCATTTTCTCGGGGTGATACTCCTCCAGTTGAGGTCACTACTGCATCATTTGCACCAGATGCAACTGTACCAGTAGTCACATCTGTATTATAAAACGTACAGTACGTACCGCTTTCTAGTAAACATATTTTTCCTGTATTAGATATACATGCTCCATGTTTCAGGCTCGCCCCACCATCACCCCCCGTATCTACTAATGGAGGCGCATTTGTTAACTCTATAAATGTTTCACCATAATCATCCGAATATTTTGGTTTGGTACTATTGTCATAATATGTTAACACTATATATTTTCCATTTCTGGATGCAGCGAAATGATGTATTTTACCATCAGTACTAACTATTTCTGTCCAATTAGCACCTCCATCGGTTGATTTTATAAATCTATAAATAGAGGAACTTGCATGTTGACCTGAGCCTCCATCTGGGTTAGTACAGTATAGTGTATATATATTTAAACCGTCATTAGCCATTTTCATCAATATACCTGGTATTCCATTCGCACTGCCACCATAAGTATTCTTATCAGCATACGTTTCATTTGGAATAGTAATAGTTACTTGTGTCCAATTTACGCCATAATCTGTGGATTTATATAATAGATTACCACGAGCTTTTACCATCATTACAGAACCATTTCCTGAAACCATTGCGCTAATCCATTGTTGTTGACCACCACCAACGGTTACTTCTGTCCAATTTTCACCATAATCAGTAGATACCCATACGTTACCAGTTACAACTGCATTTGGGTCTTGTGTATTACCTCCAACAACAGCCACCATATATTGTCCTGTACTTGAAATTTGTATGTCTTGCCAAGATAATCCAGTAGTTGTTGTTTTGGCATCCGTAGATGCAAATACATTAGGTGTATTAAGTGGATTATCGGGGCTTATATATTCGGCGACAAATACAGAATCATTTGTTCCGTCACTGATTGTAAAATCACTATGGATTTTAATTTGGGTTAATGCAATATCAATCTCAATTTGAGTAAAACCCGCTGCCAACATGTTGGCATTACTTACACCTTCTTCTACAAAAACGGATATATTTACACCTCCTGCTCTTATTTCTGCATAAGTGTAACCTGCTTCTTTGACATAAGCTATACTGAATATAGTTACAAGTTGTAGAATTGATGCACCTGCATTTTGTAAATTAGAGATTGTTGCACCAGATAAACTTGCAAGATCGGTATTACTACCTAATTTATAAATCATATCTATCAGTGTTGTATCTGCATTATAATTATAAACTCTAAAGTCATTAGTATAAGTATCATATAAATTGTTTAAGGATATGCCAGTATAAGTTTGATTGAAAAAACCCCAGGAATTTTCGGCCTGGTTAACCATTAGAACATTATCATAATATACTTTAACTGCATTATTTGCATAATAATGCACAACCAAATGATGAAAATCAGTTCCACCATCATATATCCCAATGGTTGAAGGTGAAGTATTAGCATCATCTTCAACACCTACATTCACATAAGGGAGTTGAGAGTTTGGGTCTTGAAATATAAGTATTCTATCATTGTTATTCACGGGACTGAAGTCGTGTGACCCGTATCCATTAGCCCGAGCCCCCGAGAATATATAATACCAGGCATTTATTCGGTTTCGAGCATATGTTTCATTGGGAGAAGCAGCAGCCCTAAAACTATTACTTGCAGTTGCCTTTAACTCAGCTAACGTTTTTTTTGGATAATATGGATTTGTTCTCATATCAAAATCGTGTTTAAACCATAAGCTTACAAAAAACCCGGTGCTTGACGTTGTAAATGTACCATTAGTCAAAAAACATACGTCGGTACCTAATTCCCCGGTATAAGAAGCACCAAGACCTTTTTGCACATGTACTGCATCAGTAACAATATCTGTAGAACCCCCACTTATATCAAAATTGCCAGTAAGAGTACCTGTATTTGTTCCAGTTGGATTAAAATCATGATGTATAACGGGAGCTGCGTATGACATTATTTCTATATGATATAGAAATAATAAAATCTAAAAAATTATCGGTTATTTAATACTGCTAATCTCTGTTTTAAATCCTGCACTTCTTTGACTAAAACCCCAATGAGTCCATTATAGTTTACTCGTTGATATTCATCACCGTCTTTTTCACCATTGACTAAATCTGGATATATGTCTTGCAATTCATGGGCAAGTAATCCAAATTCGTGATTTCCAGAAAGAGTATTATTATATTGAATGGGTACCACTGCATCTACTGTATCGGTTTCATTTAATTCGGTTACATTTTCTTTAATACGATAATCAGATGTTGTTGTTGAGTTTGCTGTAGCACCCCCTTCACATGTTACTTGTGCAAATGTTGAGTCTTTAAATACCACATTAGAACCTGCAAATGTACCACTTAATATGTTATCATCATGTGTAGTCATCGTTGTTCCATCATTGAATTCTATTTGGTTGACTTGAAGTGTATTACTAACATCTACGGTAGGTCCATTAAAAGAAATATCATCCAGAGAAAGTACATTTCCAGATATGTCAATGGGATTAAATATAATTGCAGTCCGTGGTATACTATTATTAGCAAAATCCCCGCTAAATTGTCCATTTACAGATAAATCTCCGCCAATATAGACTTTACCGTTTGCTGAAATATCTTCACCCATGAATAAACGAGATTTCAATGTCATGTCATCTATGAGTAATGATACTGAACCTTGAGTAATAAGATTCCCTCCCAAAGATAAATCTCCATTTGTAATTAATCTATTGTCATTACGAATTATCACAGAACCGCTGACATCTGTAAAACCTTTTAGATAAGATTGGTCAAAACGATTGGCATCTGTGTCAAAATTCCAATCGGGTATAACACTTCCTGATATTAATTGTAGGATAGTATAACCATTAGATACAAACTCACTTGTCGTAATACCATTGTCACTATAATTTTTCAATGTAGGGTCGGGTTGACCGTAGGTGATAAATGGCAATGTACTTGCACCTTGAGGTATTTCGGTGATAGATGTATCAAATATTGTTGTATCCGTGCTTGTAATAGACATTGAAATATCTTGAGCAAGACTGTCAAATGTAATAAGTGCATTGGATGCATCGTATGATAATGGGAAATCAACAAGGTCGGTTTTAATCGTACTTACAAATTGGCTAATGCAATAATTACCCGCTTGAATGGTTGATGTGTTGGAAATTACTTTTATATGAGGAATGGTATAAATAAAACATTCAGAACCTGTACCATTATAGCCATTACTACTAAGAATAACAGTTGTTCCATCGCCAGTGAGTGTATGACCGCTCACAGCATACTGCTGATTCGGATGATATCCTAATATTGGATCTGTACCTCCTGCAACTACGGTATTAGTAGTTCCTGAAATCGCGTTATTGGTTACTGCATGTTCCCATACTAACGATGTTGTATTATATTTATATATCATTAATATACCTCTAACGAAGCCACCATACAAATGATGTGTGACTGTCACTGTATGTCCAATATCATCAATCTGTATCCTGGCACCCCCACTATACGGAGTAATCGCACTACCCATAAGTGACCAACCAGACGCGTCATTGGTATCTCGCTTATATACATATATATGAGTACTTACTGCAGCAAAAATATCACCATTCTTATTTATATCTATATCTATTAATCCAGTCACAGAAATATTACCAATTGTGTTCCATACAGTAGAAGTGGTAGAATCTCGTCTATGTATGGCTACTTCTTCATTTATAGAATCCACTATAGCAACAGTTGTTCCATCGCCAGACAATACGGGACGCAGAGTTTTACCATTTGTCGTTGTTAAAGTACTTCCTTGTTGAATCCAACTATTTGATACGTCGTCATAATTAAATACACGAACCTTTCCAGGCAAATGGTTTGATGTACCTACTGCTACGATAGTACCATCATCAGATAATGAAGCATATCTTTGATAATCCCTACTTTCAGTAGCACCCACATTATCACCTTGCATGTCCCAATTACCACCCATAATTTCCCAACCAATACCGACTGCAGGGTTACGTTTATATACGACTGTATATCCTGCAAAACCTACGGTACCCTGGAGTAGATCTGAAATAGCTATAATTTGTCCATTGTTAGACAAATATAATTCTGTAGCAAACCACTGACTACTTAAATAACCTGGAATTGTACCCCCAACTTGTTTCCATCCATCCGGTTCATTTGAATCTCGGTCATATACTTTCACTCCAAGCACTCCATTAGCCATAGCCATTGTAGACCCATCAGTATTCATTGCAGAAGCCATTCCAGGTCTGTCAAAATACTTGGTAGCATCATTAATAATGTTAGAAAAAGGAGGGTGGTTGTCCATGTTGTTAGATTCTGCATTCCCATCAAAATCAGTAGATAATGGAAAATATGAATCTGTAACAAACACGGTATTATATCCAAACGAAATAGGTGTTGAATAACTGGGAGTAATTGTCATCTGTGCGTCAAAATTCACATTACGAATATTCACTTGTCCACCCGCTTTCACCGAAAAATCACTGAAGGGAATATTGAAAATATCCTTCGGCATACCAGTAAGTGTCACTGCATTAGCAAATTGCAAATACAAACGATAATAAGGTGTACTATCTGTTGTAGTAAGGTCTCCACCTGCGGTTATCGTGTTTACCGCGTAACCCAAATCAGTGTTAAGTTTAGCTGCAAAAGTCGTTGGTGTATAAACAGCATCATTTGTTGTAAATATAGACTCATTTTGTGCTCCATCACGGATTGTAAATGCATCATGGATTTTAATATTGGTTAGTGCGATATCAATTTCAATTTGAGTAACACCTGCTGCTAATAATTGTTGGACAGTAGCACCTGCGTCTAATAATTGGTTGATAGTTAGTTGTTCAACCAGAATTGTCATTGTTATTGGTTCAGCAGCTGTAAATACTAAATCTGTAATACAATGCGTATTGGTATTATCTCTTCCAGTAAGTGTAAATGGGGAATCATATATTTGTACCATCGACGCGTCTGTTTGTGTTAAATTATAGTTTTCGTTTGTCACACCACGATGTATCCATTCTATGGCAGGGTTTGTTCCATCAAGAGTGAATGCTATTTCAGCGGTTCGAGTACGCATACCACTGTTATTCCAATATATACCGATTAACCAATTACTGTCAAGAGTGGCTCCATTAGGGTCTGCTGTATATTTAGTTATACGACCAGGTTCTTGTTTTGTGGTGCCTCCCAAATGATGACCGACCATTTTAGCACCAATTACAGATATATCATCTAATGAATTAATTGTTATATCATTTAGTACCAGTGGAGTGACCGAATTCCAAGAACTGCCGGTGTTGGAGGAGTTGGGAATAATACCAGGTAAAACTCCAACACCCGAATATGTGTATCCAAGAGCAGCAAGTGATTCAGAAGTCAATGTATGTTGAGGATATTGTGACTCTACTAATAATTGTGGGACAGTAGCGCCTCCTGCTATTAAATCGGCGATACTTGTACCTGCTTCTAATAATTGTTGGAAAGTAACCCCTGCTGTTAATAATTGTGCAATAGTAATATTTTCTGCTCGTAATTGTGAAATAGTAGCCCCTGCTGTTAATAATTGTGCAATAGTAAGATTTGCTGCTAATAATGTTGAAATATTTGGGTCCGTTAAAGGACGGACATAAAATGAAGGAGTGGTATTCCAACGGTTTGTGAGGTTACTATCATTCATAAAAGTATTTCCTTGTGTTGCTGTTGTTTCTTCAGAAAATATCACAATCGGGTTTGAAGCTATACTGTGAAAGGTATTACTATCAAACTTAGAATTATTAGGAAAATTCTGAGCAGGAAAGTTAATAATCACTTTAAGATTACTACTACTGGTGAATGCATAACCGTTTGCAAACTCATCAAGATTAGAATTTGGTGCAAAAATAAGTTCAGTTAAATTCGGCATATTATAAAACGCGCCTTGATCAATTTTACTGAGACCTGCTGGTATTGTAACCGAAGCCATAGCGGTTTGTTGAAATTGATGTGAACCATTAAAAGTAGTAACTGTGGATGGAATTTTAAAATCAGATAAAGAATAACAAACATGGAATGCACGTGCATTTATGGTTATCAATTGACTATTTTCAGTAAATGTTACAGCGGTTAACGTGTTATTGTTTGAATTACCGAAAAATTCTTCAGGTAAAGCAGTTACAGTATCCGGAATACTAATAGTTTGTATAGTAGTATTATTCTTAAAGATTTGGTTATTAAACCCGATAACAGTTATGCTATCAACTGTGTCAGGTACTATAACATTACTACCATAACCAGTTGCAGAAGTTATTGTCCCGTTTGCATGAATATTCCATGTAACATTATTTATTACTTCACTGGACATTATTTCTATATGATATAGAAATAATAAAATCTAACCAAAGTATCTAATTCTTTATAACAATTTTCATAGACCTAAATCATAAATTTCTGCACATACGCCTTTCACACGATTATGTAATTCGGCGATTCGCCCAATATGTTTTTGCTCTACATAATCCAATATAAAATAATTGTTCTTAAATTCTGCACGTAAAATCGTATCTAAATCACAACCTACCAAAGTTCTCAAATAAGTATCATGCAAAAATATGTGTATATTATCCTTTAAATAATTATTCCACTCCAAAACATAACTTAACCAATTATCATCATCCATTGGTGGTGGACTGGTTTGATTCGTATATTTATGTTGGTTCATTTGAATAAATCCAGTGATCGAGTCGTAATTTTCATCTTCACGATAATAATATAGTGGCTCATTTATTGTAGCATATATCAAGTTTGGTGATTTCCTTCGTAAATATTCTGCAAAAAGTACATCACAACAACGGTCATCTAAAACATGAATAGCTGGTTCAACAACATTAAAAAAACGTGTCAATAAATCCATTCGTATACTATAACACCAATATTCATGGCGTTTTGTATGATGAGTCGGCTGTGAAATGTTTTCATAAACTCCTGCTAATTCTAATTTCGGTAATGTAACATCGCGTGTCTCATTTATCGTATCAATTTGTAATTCTGTGGTTCGGGTTGTTTGCATAAAGTAGTTTATTCGGTCTTTATGATAAGTATCATCGTCGTCGCAAAATAGAATCCATTGATGCTTTTGATGAATTTCTTGATACAACATGAAATAATGACGCATTTGTGACGTTTTTTGTTTCCGAACACGAATATTTAGGTATTCATTTAATATTTTGTTTTCATTATTAATGCTATTTAGTGTTTTTTCTTTTACTTCATCATTTACACATGATATTGATAAGTATACTTCTACTGGTACTTTTTGCGTTGTTAATGAAGTTAAACATTCTATTAAATAGGGTATTCTACTTTCATTTGAAATATGTGATGCTACTGCTATACAAAATAGTTTTGTATTTAATAATATTGACATTATTACTATTAAACATTATTATTAATATTGTTTATACGAAAAATATAAAGTTGTCTTATTAATATATACAATCTATTTAATTAATGGCAGAAGAATTAAATCAAGAACTAATTAAAACTCATAAACATATTATGCTTGCATTTAAAATGGATAGTGCCACTAATATTGGATTAGTTAATATTTTTTATAGCAAAGAACCATATACAACTAAATCCGAGGATGCTACTGCTGGTGGTGGTCCTGTAGCTGCTGCTGTTGCTCGGGCTGCTGCGGTTGCTAAGAGGCGGCGTGAGCAAGAAGCCATTTTTAAGGCTAATATTGAGCTGACTGATGCTACTAATAAGATGAAACAAGAGGCTGCTACTCAACGGGCTGCTTGGGCTGCTGCACGGACTAAGGGTCCTGCTGCTGCACGGACTAAGGGTCCTGCTGCTGCGGTTTTTCATAGTAAAGATCATGACAAAGATCATGAACGACTGGCTTCTGCACAGGCAGAACATACTAAGGCTGCTGATGTTGCTCCTCCTGTTGCTCCTCCTGTTGCTCCTCCTGTTGCTCCTCCTGTTGCTCCTCCTGCTAATGTAAAAACAGAAAAGATTACACATTTTACTGGTGTGGATATACATAGACATAATGAAAATACAAGTGATATTAATTTATTATTGGTAAAAACAAAAACAACTACAGATGC
>Ga0228614_1000064_pt1 | contig 63978 bp, 57 predicted proteins | sample 15DmetaG_FD_190531 | JGI IMG/M metagenome (GOLD analysis project Ga0228614, IMG submission 190531) | Seawater microbial communities from Monterey Bay, California, United States - 15D | ecosystem: Environmental > Aquatic > Marine > Coastal | place: USA: California | collected 2016-10-13
CAAAATAAAATGATTGCAGCCCCCACGATAGCTCCACCAACATGAGCTAAATGTGCTACGTTATCTCCTTCTGTACCATTGAAGCTTTGGTATAATTCCCATAAGAAATAAGCTCCAACAAGGTACTTTGCTTTTACAGGTATAGCGAAATAGAGTAAGAATTCAGTATTAGGAAAAAGAATAGCAAAAGCTGCTAAGATTCCAAAAACAGCACCAGATGCTCCAACAAGTGGTGTCATTGTTAAACTTAAGTACTTTTGGATTTGATCTAAGCTTGAAATACTTATATCTGGAAGTGATAAAAGATAATTTTTCGCATTTGACAATAGTTCACTTTGTGAGGAGCTGTTTTTTATGATGTTATTAAAAGTATCTAAGTCAATTTGATTAGCTGTTAATGCAGTTTTAAGTTGCTCTATTTGGTAAACACCAATGATATTGTACAAGATAAAAGCTCCTAAAGCTGAAGCGATATAAAAAGTGAAAAACCTTTTAGGTCCCCACAACCTTTCTAAGTTTGCACCAAGCATTACGAAAAGCCACATGTTTAAGAAGATGTGCATTAAGCCTCCGTGCATGAAGAAGTGTGTAATTGCTTGAAAGGGTTGAAATAATGGGGAATTAAAATAGTAAGCTCCAAGAGTTCGGTCGAGATCAATTTCTTGTCCTTCAAAAAAGAATTTTAAAACAAAAAACAATACATTTAAGAGTAATATATTTTTTGTTACCTGAGGAATATTATTTAAAAATGAAAACATATTAAAATTTGTTGTTAATCTCTTCTAGGGAGATGGTTTCTATTATTTTTTTACCATTTGGTGTAAAAGTATGTTCAGTACAAGCAAAAAGGTCTTCTATTAATTTCTCTATTGCCTCTTTGTTTTGAAGTGAGTTCTTTCTTAAAGAAGCAGCAAAGGCAATAGAACTAATGATTACATGTGCGATGTCCCCTTTTTCAATTTCTCTGTAAGCAATATTTTCTAAAATGGTTTCCACGCATTGGTGAATATTCTCTTCTTGAAGAATAGAGGGTACAGCATTGATGGCTAACTTATCGTCTATAACTTCAGCTTCAAAACCAAGTCTTTCTAACATGGTTTTATTACCAACCCATTCGCTTATTTCTTTAGAAGATACTTCTTTTTCAAAAGGGAATAATAACTTCTGAGAAGCAATTGGTTCTGAAACAAAAGCTTTTATTAGTCTATCGTAAGTAATTCTTTCTAAGGCTCTTTTGTGCTGTATGGTAATTAATCCGCTTTTACCAGAAGTAAAAATGAAATTACCTTTTAGTATGTAATCTTTACTTGTTTTTTCTTCAACTTCGAGACTTAATTCTTTTTCCTCAATTTCAGTTTCTTCTTCCTTTATGTTGTAAAATTCTTTCCAATCGTTTGGGTTTATATCATTGTTCCCAAAACCTGCTGCGGCTTTCATGGCAGGAGTGTACCCATTGGATTTATATGAACTGTTCCCGGAAGGTTTGGAGCTTGTAGAGTTGAAAGGGTTGTACGTTTCGTCTACTTTAATCGTTGGTTCAACCGGTGTTTGAGTTTTCATTTCATGTGGAATGTCAAAACTTGTTTCTCTGTTGAAGTCCAATGTTGGAGCAATATTATACTTTCCTAAGGCTTGTCTAATACTACTTAGTAGAATAGCGTATATTAATTTATCTTCTTCAAATTTAATTTCCGTTTTCGTAGGATGAACGTTCACATCAATTTTTTCTGGATCAACGTCAAGGTATAAAAAATAGGTTGGGAAAGTTTTAGGAGGTAAAAGTCCATCAAAAGCTTTCGTAATTGCATGGTTGAAAAAGGAATCCTTAAAAAAACGATTGTTGACAAACAAGAATTGTTCTCCACGTTTCTTCTTAGAGAACTCTGGTTTTCCTACAAAACCTTTGATGGAAACAATGTCCGTTTCTTCATCGATTGGTACTAATCTTTCTTTGGATTTAGGTCCTAAAACATCTACAATTCTCTTTTTCAAGATAGCTTCTTGTAGTTTGTAGACGATGGTTTCGTTGTGAGTAATCGAGAAGTTTATTTCAGGATGAGCTAAAACGATTCTTTCAAACTCATCTAAGATATGTCGAAATTCAACATTTTCTGATTTAAGGAAATTTCTTCTTGCAGGTACATTGAAAAATAAGTTCTTAACTTCAAAAGAGGATCCAGTTGGACAAGTAATTACTTCTTTTTTAGTTACCTTACTTCCTTCTATTTGGATTAAGTTTCCTAGTTCTTCAGATTCTACTTTTGTTTTAAGTGACACGTGTGAAATGGCTGATATTGAAGCTAATGCTTCTCCTCTAAACCCTTTTGTAGAAAGGTGAAATAAATCAGAAGCTTTTTCAACTTTACTCGTAGCGTGACGAGCAAAACACATTTGCGCGTCCAATGAAGACATTCCTTTTCCGTTGTCTACAATTTGGATTAATGTTTTACCTGCGTCTTTGATTAAAACATCGATTTTTGTTGCTCCTGCATCGATGGCATTCTCAACTAATTCTTTTATAACAGAGGCAGGACGTTGTATCACTTCACCAGCTGCAATTTGGTTTGCAATATGATCTGGTAATAATTTAATAACGTCACTCATACTCTTGATAATTTCTTGGTTTGTAATATTAACAAAGCTAATTAATTTTCATTTGTTTTTTCAAGAATTGTTCCATTGTTTTTACACTGTCTTATTGACAGTTTTCTTTCATTATTTGGTCTTTATTGTTTAACTTTGAATTTCACACAATATAATTATGTCAGAAGATAAGAAAATCATTTTTTCAATGGTTGGCGTAACTAAAGTTACCCCAGCAGGAAAGCAAATTATTAAGAATATACATCTTTCTTTTTTTTACGGAGCAAAGATTGGAATTATCGGACTAAATGGTTCTGGTAAGTCTACAGTAATGAAAATTATTGCTGGGTTAGATCAAGCTTATCAAGGAGATGTTGTTTTCTCGGATGGTTATTCCGTAGGTTATTTACCTCAAGAGCCAGAGTTAGACGAAAATAAAACGGTTAAAGAAATCGTAATGGAAGGTGCTCAAGAAACAGTAGATGTTTTAGCAGAGTACGAAGAAATAAACAATGCTTTCATGGACGAGGAAGTGCTTAATGATCCAGATAAAATGGATAAGTTAATTGCTCGTCAAGGAGAGGTTTCAGATAAGATTGATGCGTTAGATGCTTGGGAATTAGATGCTAAGTTAGAAAGAGCAATGGATGCTTTGCGTTGTCCTCCAGATGATCAGAAGATCGGGACTTTATCAGGTGGGGAAAGAAGACGTGTTGCTTTATGTCGTTTACTTTTACAAACTCCAGATGTATTGTTATTGGATGAGCCTACCAATCACTTAGATGCTGAATCTATTGAATGGTTAGAACAGCATTTACAACAATATTCTGGAACTGTTATCGCTGTAACACACGACCGTTACTTCTTAGATAACGTTGCTGGATGGATTTTAGAATTGGATAGAGGTGAAGGGATTCCTTGGAAAGGAAACTACTCTTCCTGGTTAGATCAAAAAGGAAACCGTTTGAAGCAAGAAGAGAAATCTGCTTCTAAACGTCAGAAAATGTTAGCTCGTGAGTTGGAATGGGTAAGAATGAATCCAAAAGCTAGACAAGCGAAAAATAAGGCTCGTTTAACAAATTACGATAAATTACAATCGGAAGAATTAAAAGATAAAGAAGAAGTTTTAGAAATTCCTATTCCAAACGGACCTCGTTTAGGGAATAATGTAATTGATGCAGTGAGTGTGTCTAAAGCATTTGGAGATAAGTTGTTATATGATGATTTAAACTTTAAATTACCACCAGCAGGAATTGTTGGGATTGTTGGTCCTAATGGTGCAGGTAAAACTACCATCTTCAAAATGATAATGGACGAGCTACAGCCAGATTCAGGTGAATTTGTAGTTGGTGAAACGGCTAAAGTTGGTTATGTCGATCAAACTCACAAAGATATTTCTCCTGAAAAAACTATTTTCGAAGTGGTTTCTGATGGTTTAGATTTAATTGAAATTGGTAACCAAAAAGTAAATGCAAGAGCTTATATTTCTAAATTCAACTTTAGTGGTTCAGATCAAAACAAAAAAGTAGGAGTACTTTCAGGTGGTGAACGTAATCGTTTACATTTAGCAATGACCTTAAAAACTGAGGCGAATGTTCTTTTATTAGATGAGCCTACCAATGATATTGATGTTAATACATTAAGGGCTTTAGAAGAAGGGATTTTAAATTTCTCTGGTTGTGCAGTAATTATTTCTCACGATAGATGGTTCTTAGATCGTATTTGTACGCATATCTTAGCTTTTGAAGGAGATTCTCACGTTCATTGGTTTGAAGGTTCTTATTCAGAGTATGAAGAGAATAAGAAAAAACGTTTGGGGGATGCTGCTCCGAAAAGAATTAAATATAGAAAACTAGTTAAGTAATGATTAATGATTAATGATTAATGTTTGATGATTAATGTTTGATGTTTAATGTTTGATGATGGTGTTGTTTAAAAGATAATTTTGATTAAATTCATAAGAGTATTACTAACTATTATAGCCTTATGAAATAGCCCATGATTGAAAACGCAAACATAAATGACGATTTATTAAAGGGCGTATTCCATATGACAATTAAAAAACAAATTATTTACATATGAAAGAAAATTTAATCAAAACTAAATCATTTGAATTTGCATTGAAATCAATTTATGTTTACAAAACATTAGTATCGGAAAAAGAATATATTTTGTCAAAGCAATTTATAAGAAGTTCAACAAGTATCGGAGCAAATGTACAAGAAGCAGATGCAGGAATCTCTAAAAAGGATTTTATAGCTAAGATGAGTATTGCTTCGAAAGAAGCTAGAGAAACTTTGTATTGGATAAATCTAATGCAAGTTTCAAACTTAATTGACTTCGATTTTAAAGATATAAAATAAGATTGTGAAGAATTAGTCAGAATATTAACATCAATCGTTAAAACGTGTCAAACGAATGCCAATTAAACATTTAACATTCATCATTAAACATTAAATAAAATGGGCGACCCTTTACATGGCAAAACACTTGAAATGATTGTAACAGAGTTACAAGAGTTTTATGGTTGGGAACATTTGGGATATTTAATTCCTATTAATTGTTTCAATAATGATCCTAGTGTGAAGTCGAGTTTGAAATTTTTAAGAAAAACACCTTGGGCAAGAAAAAAGGTAGAGGATTTATATAAAGATAAATGTTTAAAAATCAATTAAACATTCATCATTAAAAATTAAACATTATAAATATGAGTGTAAGAGAATTAGAGCCAAAATCATTGTGGAACCATTTTTCAGATTTAAATGCTGTTCCTAGGCCTTCTAAGAAGGAAGAACGAGTAATTAAATTTATGATGGATTTTGGTAAATCTTTGGGGTTAGAAACGCTTCAAGATAAGATTGGTAATGTAATTGTTAAGAAGCCTGCTACTAAAGGCATGGAGGATAGAACAAAAATCATCCTTCAGTCTCACTTGGATATGGTGCACCAAAAGAACAACGCTACAGACTTTGATTTCGATACTCAAGGTATTGAGATGTTTATCGAAGAAGACTGGGTGAAAGCGAAAGGAACAACTCTTGGTGCAGATAACGGGATTGGTGTTTCTGCAATTATGGCTTTATTATCTTCTGATGATATTCCTCACCCAGCATTAGAAGCAATGTTTACAGTGGATGAAGAAACGGGTATGACTGGTGCAATGCACTTGGATGGTTCTAACTTCGATGGGAAGATTTTATTGAATTTAGATACTGAAGACGATGATGAATTGTCTATAGGATGTGCTGGAGGTATAGATACAAATACTTCTTATAAATATGAAGAAGTAGCAATTGAAGAAGGGTTTGTAGGGGTTGAAATAACAGTGAATGGACTTGTAGGTGGACATTCAGGAATGGATATCGATAAAGGAAGAGGGAATGCAAATAAATTGATCAATAGGGTGCTTTACTCTTTGAAAAAAGAAGTTTCTTTTCAGTTGATTTCTTTTGATGGTGGAAGTTTAAGAAATGCGATTCCTCGTGAAGCAGTTGTCGAAATTGCTGTCAAAAAAGAGAACCAATCTAGGTTGATTGATTTAATTGGTGAATTAGAAAATGAAATTAAAGAAGAGTTCAAAACAATTGAACAAAAACTAGTTGTTTCTGCAAGAATTGTTGAGTTAAAAGGATTAGCAGTTTCTGCTGAAGATACTACAAAGCTTATCAATACGCTTTATGCTACTCAAAATGGAGTTTTTAGAATGAGTCCGGATATTGCAGGTTTAGTAGAGTGTTCTTCTAGTTTAGCTAGAGTTATAGTGAAAGGTGGCGAATTTATTACACAATCTTTACAAAGAAGTAGTGTTGAGTCATCTAAAACAGATATTGCTAACACTATGCGTGCTAACTTTGAAAATATGGGATGTGAAGTAGTTCAAAGTGGAGATTATCCAGGGTGGCAACCAAATCCAAATTCAGCAATCTTAAACATCATGAAAGATTTATATGTTAAATCGTTCAAAGAGGAACCACAAGTGAAAGCTTGTCATGCTGGTTTAGAGTGTGGGATATTAGGAGAGCATTTACCAGGAGTGGATATGATTTCTTTTGGTCCAAATATTAGAGCGCCGCATTCACCAGATGAAAAAGTTCAGATTTCTTCTGTTCAAAAATTCTGGGGATTTTTATTAGATACGTTGAAAGAAATTCCGCTGGCGAATTAATAAAACCTAATTATCTTTAAGAAATTGAAAATAATTGAATAAAAAAAAGAAGATATCGATTTGTTTTTAAAATTTTACTTTAATATATTTGTAACGATTTAGGTGGTTAGGTTAGTTAGGTTTAAAAGCGATAGGACGCCCGTTCTGTCGCTTTTTTTGTTTTAATACTAAACAACGTAAAAAAAATACGTTGTTCATCTTTAATTTTGATGGATTTTAATATTAATTGATTAATCTTAAATATGACGTTAATAATAAATAAACGCAAAAAAAGATTAATATATGGAGAAGCAATTGGAACAGTATTACGAGCAAAGTTTTTTAATGAAGTTATTGAAAGTAAACTTTTAGACCCCTTGGATGTTAACAAATTAAATCAAAACATTGAAAAATTAATTAAGTAAAGATTATATGAGTCTTTTTTTTTATTTATTTTTCAAGAATAATTATAAATTTAATTAATCAAAATAACCCTCAATATGGAAATAATTGATTTCATTAATCCTTTTTCAGAAAAAATTGATAGTATAACCAGTCTGTTTGTTTTTATAATTTTTTTAGTCTTTTTCGGAAGTGTATTTTATATGATTATTAGACAAATTAAGTTTAATAAGTTTTTTAAAAGAACTCCTCAAACTATTGTTAATGATAAAAAACTTGAAAACCTTATTATAGACTTTGAACATGGACTAATTGATATAAATGGTTCAAAAAAGTCTTTAAAAAGTTTTAACAAGAAAGTTGATCAAGAAGCGATTATCAATTTGTTTTATAATGACAAGATTTTAAATTCTATATCAAGTACTCTGGTAGGTTTAGGTATTTTAGGTACATTTTCAGGTTTAGCCGTTGGAGTTTCAGGTTTTCAAATGGATTCTACAGAAACCATAAAAAATAGTATTGGAGCACTTCTTGGAGGTATGGGAACTGCTTTTGTCACTTCAATTCATGGTATGTTTTGGAGTTTGATTTTCACTTTGTTTTATCAATTTATTAAACATAAAGTTTTAAAGCAAATTGATTTATTTTATTCAGCAATGGATAAGCACTATTTGGCTACTGAAATTGAAATTGAAGAATATCAAAACATTCAACATAAGCAAAATATTAAGTCTGTAATTCATGAATATTTTGTTAATCAAGAAGATGGCGTTGAATTAAGTCCGAGATTTTATTTTAAAGAACTTCTTGATAATTCTAGAAATCAAACAAATTTACTTTCAACATTTGCTACAGAAATAAGAGAGCAATTAGAAGAGGTAATTGAGCAGGTTTTAGAAAATGCTAATGCCAATTTTAAAGATATTATTGAATCTAAATTAGTACCTGTCTTAGAGGAGTTAAGAAATGAGAAAAAGGATGGAGAACAAGAGGTAATAAAAGGAATTATAAAACAACTTGAAATTTCAATGAAAGAGATGCTGGTTGAATTCAAAGACTCAATAACTGGAGATACTAAAGGTGAAATGGAAGGTTTAGCTCAAAAGTTATCAATCGCTGCTGAAGCATTAGGGTCATTACCAAATGATATAAAAGGTATATCGAATTCTTTAAAAGATGACATCAGTAATATTTCTGATTCAGTATCACAAGTAATGGGTAAAATGTTTTCAGATCAGGAACAGACTCTTGAAAAAAGAAGAGAAATTGAACAAAAATCTAATGAAGAATTATCTGAAATATTAAACTCTATATCTTCAGGATTAAAATCACAATTGAATCAACAAGAATTAAGTTCTGATAAGTTCAAAGACCTTATTTTTGAAATGAATACAATGACAGTTGAAAACAAGAAAATTATAGATTCTTTTACTGGTATGATTCGAGAAAGTAGACATATTTTCAAAAAACTTGAAAATAGTACTTCTTCAATGGAGACCGTCTCTACTTATTTGAATATTGGTTCTGAATCTATTAAAGATAATGCCAATAAACTTAATGAATCTGTTTCATCATTTGTAACAGAAAATTCTGCTACAATAGATAAGATACAGCGTTTGCAAAATGATATTCAGGAAAATACAAACTCATTCCTGAGTCAATTTGAAAAAATGGAAGGTGGAATTCAAAATGTTTTTGGTCAATTTAATAAAGGATTAGAATCTTATACGACTAATTTAAATAATACTCTTTCATCAAGTTTAGGGAGTTTCGTTGATAAAACAAAAGATTCAATAGAGGCACTTAATTCTTTGACGACTGAATTAAATGATGGAATAGAATATTTATCTGAAACAATTAATAAAAGTAAATAATGAAGTCTTCTGACAATCAAAATCCTTTTGCATTAAGTGTTGGAGATCTTATGGCTGCTTTATTGCTGTTATTTGTTTTAATTCTGATGGGGGTTTTACTTCAGCTGCAAGAGCAAGTTGAAAATCAAAATTTAATCGTTGAAAAATTTGACAATCTTAATGAGCAGCTTTATCATGATTTAAAGGATGAATTTAAAGATGATTTACCTAAATGGCATGCTACTTTGATTGATACGACTCTTTCAATTCGATTTGAAGAACCAAAAATGCTTTTTGATGATGATAAATGGTTGTTAAAAGATTCATTTAAATTAATTCTAGATGATTTTTTTCCTCGTTATTTGAAAGTTATACAAAGACCTGAATATTATTCTGAAATTTCTGAAATAAGGATTGAGGGACATACAAGTTCTGATGGAGATTATCTATATAATATTGGCTTGTCTCAGCAAAGAGCTAAAAGTACATTGTCTTATTTGTTTGAGAAAATTAAACTTTCAGAAACAGATAAAGATTGGTGTATTTCAAAGTTAACAGCTAATGGGCTTTCCTGGAGTAAACTAATTTATTCGAATGATGGATTAGAAGATAAAAGTTTATCGAGAAGAGTAGAGTTTAGGGTAAAGATTGATGCAGAAAGAAAACTAAGAGAACTTAGTAAAATGATGAAAAAAGTTAAATAAATTGTTTGACATTAAACTAGACATATCAAGTTTATCTGAGAAAGGGAAATCTTTCTTGTTGCATTCAGATAAGATGGCTTTGTCAAAAGCTAATAAGGCTTTAGATAAAATTAATGATGATTTATCTGGAGTTGAGCCATTAGATTATCATGATTCTAATTTGATTTTAAAAGAATATTGGAGTTTAACTTCCAATGAAATTGAATTTCAGAATGTTTATTCTTTCTATAAAAAGCGTAAAAAACTAATTTCAGTTTTTAATAATGTTTATGAGGGAAAAAGAATTTCATCAGAAGGAAATCTTGAACAATTTTTAAACTTATTCGAAAATGACACTTCTGAATTAATGACGTTAAGGTTGTGTAGTTTACCAGTTATATCATGGTATTACATAACAAAAAGTAAATCGCGTTTTTCAAGCTTGATTAATTATCTACATAAAAAGATAATGTTTCATGAAAAAGTTAAAAACAAAAAATTAAACTTAATTAAAGATAATTTTCATTTAATTGCTGATATTAATGGACCTAATAAATTAGCACAATTTATAGTAAACCGAAAAATCACAATTCAAGATGGGTTTAAAAAAGTAGGTTTAAACTTGATAACAGACAGTTTTTACTCAGAAGAAGTTATAAGCGATACTTTTGTTTTTTTATTCAAAACAAAACAATGGGATAGAATAGAAGAAATTATGAGTGAACTTGATATTTTCAGTAGTAGACTCAAAAAAAATATTATTTCAATATATACTTTAGAACAAAATAAAATTAATAATTCTGAGAAGCTCAAACTTGTTCTTTTATTAGCCATTAAGCATATTGGAGATCCATCTGAAATATATAAATGGTCTGAAGTAAAAGAAAATAATATTGAAGAAAACAATAGAATAGAAGAAGCTCGTAAAATTTTGAATAAATTATTGTTAGCAGAGTTTCTTGATGTATTCTTTACTGAATTGCTTAATGAAATAGATAGAAGATTATATTGGTTAAGTAAAGTAGAATTAATTGAAGATATTAAAATATATGGTTCGTTAGATACTAAAAGACAATTGTCTCGAATAGATTCGATAGGTGAAGCATTAGAACCCCGATTTGTATTAACTTCTGGAAGTTCATCTAGTTCAGGAATAATAATGAATCTAAAATCATCTCAGATACTTGAATTTACAGATGTTGGAGCTATTTATTGTTACAATAAAGAAAAAAACAGAATTTCAGAAAGAGAATATTTTACTTTATCAGATTTAAGAAATAGAGAAGTTATGCAGATGACAGCTTCAAATTCAGTTGTTATTTCAAGAGAAGGAAGAATAATGCATATTAAGACTGGGTTAGAAATCAAAAACAATAAGATTATTCAAAAAGCAAATTGGATGAAATATATGGATAATTGGTTAGACAGATATGAGTAAAATTATTTTCGAAGCTAATGAGTTTATTCTTGAAAAGAACGACTTGAATGATATTAATAAAGAGATTCTAAAAGAGTTAATTGTTTCAAATGTTTTTCAAGAAAATGAAACAACTGTATCAATTCATATTGAAGATTTTTATAACCTTGATTCATTTTATATTAGAAGTTTAGGGTTTTATCCATTTTTTGAAGGCTTTAGTAAAGTGCTCTTTATTGATAAAGGAGGTTTAACTCATAGAGACTCTCGTTTAAAGATTGAATTTTATGAAGAAGTAAATTCTTTAGGAGATGGCCATCGAATAGATGCAAAAATAAGTGGTTTTTTTATAAAATATTCAACAGGAGAAACAGAAATTGTTTCAAAAGAGGTATATCATTTAATTAGTTTAATTGATGAATATAATATATGTATTGATAGATCTGCAAATAATAAGGGGTATGAACTAATTTCCAATATTCAAAAATTATGCACCAACAAAAAAATACTATTAGATAGTTTTTTACAAAAACAGGAAATAGATTTACCTCAACAAATTAAAATTTCAGTTGAAGTAGATGATAAAAATGATACAATAATATTAAAACCTGAAATAGAAAGAGATGGTTATGATTGGTTCCCTTCAAAAATTTTAAAAGGACGAACAAAACATAAATATACTGATGTTTCCAATCATAAATCTTCTAGAGTTGTATTTGGAAGTTCAAATGAAAATGTTTTAGCTGAAATTGAAAAGATTAAGGTTAAACCAAGTTATACTGGAACCGAGGTTAAAAAATTATTAGAACAACCAAATAACTTCTTTGATTCTGAAATCGTTAATCTAACAGAATTATTAAGCGAAAGGGTTTTAGGGATGCAATTGTTTGCTCCTCATGCAATTCCTGTTGCTCTAAAATATGATAATGAATGGATACCTGGATTTAAACTAGATGAAAAGACTTATTTGACTGTAAATAATTCATTTGACTATTTGAGATTAAAGGAAGCGTATCAATTTTCAATCAGTGAAAATGATAGAACTGTTTATTTTAAAGGGAAAAGATTCCGAATTGAAAATGTAAAAAGTATAATAAATGTTTCTAAAATTATTTTTGAAGATAAAGAGATTCTAACTGAGGAGGAGATTAAAGACGAATTAAAAGAAGGGTTAATTGTAAAAGATAATGTTGAAGAGTTATTGTATATATCACCAACTAATATTGAAAATTTAGATTCATTTGAACTTTATAAAATTGGTAATTTAAATACTGAATTTAAATTGAAAGATCATCAAAGAGAAGGTGTCTCTTTTTTACAATCAAATTATTTCAAAAAAGTTACTCCAGGTGTTTTGCTAGCTGATGATATGGGACTTGGTAAAACATTGCAAATTCTTTATTTTTTAGAATCAGTCGCTCATCATCAAAGAAAGATGAAGCCAGTTTTAATCATATGTCCAAGTAGTCTTATTGAAAATTGGAAAGATGAGTATAGTAAGTTTTTCAAACAACTGAGTTTTAATATTAATGTTTTAACAGGGAGAAAAATCAATTTACTAAATGATATTTCAAAAATAAAACAAAGTGAAATAGGCAACATTCCATTAATTATTACAACATACGAAACGTTAAGAATAAATGCATTGAAATTTTGTGCTATAGAATGGGGTGTTGTTATTTTAGATGAAGCACAAAAAATCAAAAACCCAAATGCTTTGGTCACTCATAGTACTAAAGCATTAGAGACTGAATTTAAAATTGCCTTGACAGGAACACCCGTTGAAAATAGTTTGAACGATTTATGGTGTATTATGGATTTTTGTGTTCCGGGTATACTTGGAAGTATTCTTGAATTTAATAAAAAGCTACGTTTATCTGATTTTAACCCTAGAGAAGCAATTGAAAACTTCTTCATAAGGCGATTGAAAAAAGATGTTGCAAAAGATTTACCTGTAAAGAAGGAGTTGAAAATTAAAGAAAAAATGTTTGGTGAACAGCTTAATCTTTATGAATCAACCTTAAGTCAATTACAAGTTCTAAAAGATAATGATTTACTAAAAGGAAGTGTCGTTTTAAGAGCGATTCACGAGTTAAGGAATATTGTTGATCATCCACTTTTAGAAAATGATAATTTAAGTTTTATAGAAGAAGATTTATTCTCTTCTGCGAAAATGAAAATTACTTTTGATTTACTTAAGGAAATTAAGAGAAAAGATGAGAAAGTTATTGTATTTACAGATAAAAGGAAAATGCAGTATATCTTAAAGCAAGCTATTCAAAATATATTTAATCTCGATGTAAACATTGTTAACGGAGACGTTCCTTCTTTATCAAATGAGAATAGTACTAAACTTTCAAGGCAGAAATTAGTAGATGATTTTCAGTCAAAAGAAGGTTTTAATATTATTATTATGTCTCCAATTGCTGCAGGATTTGGGTTAAATGTTACATCCGCAAATCACGTAATTCATTATACTAGACATTGGAATCCTGCTAAGGAACAACAGGCGACTGATAGAGCATACAGAATTGGCCAAGAAAAGGATGTATCAGTATATTATCCAATATCAATTATTAATGATGAAATCAATTCTTTTGATGAAATCATAGATAGAATGTTAGAACGAAAGAAAAAAATAAGTGAAGATATAATGTTTCCTTCTGAAAAAATTGAGATAACCAACGAAGAAATCATAAAGGAAATTATATAATAATCGATATTTATAACGCTAGAACTATATGTTAATCTTTTCACTTCAATTCATTATATTTGATATAAATTAACACCATTCTTGATGAACATCGCACAAATTGAATCTAACGTACAATCTATTTTTGAAAATTTCAATAAAGAAAGCTTTATTTATGATTTTTTATTGGCTTTTGGTACTCCGAAAGCTACAATTAAGAAATTACAAATTGGTTCTTTGAATTTATCGAAAGTTGAGGGAGAAATTAGTTGGAAAAAGAAGTTGTTTTTTAAAGAGGTGCTTCATCAAGATTTACACGTTTTTATTGATGAAATAAAAAAGGATGAGGTTATTTTAAAACGTGAACCTCGATTTATTATCATTACAGATTTTACAACGCTCCTTGCTTGGGATAAAAAGACAAATGATTCTTTAGATATTCCTTTTATAGAAATACCAAAGCATTTTTCATTCTTCTTACCGCTTGCAGGAATGGAGAAAGCTCAAAATATATTTGAAAACCCTGCAGATGCTTTTTCTTGCATTTCTCGCATTCCTAAAGCATTGGTGCTTTTGCTATTTCCTGTTTGTTTGTATTCTACGTGTACTAAATTTGGCATATTTATTTCTTTAATTTTTTTGCAGTACGATCTATTTGCTTTATAAAATCTTTTTCACCTTTTGAAAGCTCATTTTTTGTTTGCTCTTTGTATTTCGCATATTCATTGTGAGCTTTGTCCAATGCTTTTTTATGGCTGATTGAACCTGCATTGGTTAATATTTCGCTTCCTGTCATTGTTAAAAAATCGTCTAGCCTATTTATCCAATCTTTCATATACATTGGCTTTCTGTTCAAAGCTTGTAATTCTGCCAATTCTAAATAAGCGGTTACTGTTCTGTTTAGTACATCTAATTCTTTTTCGTTCAGATAGTTTTTGGCAATTTCTGTTTCTTTTTTTGTTGGTTTTTCGCCTTTAAAGTTGGTTAAACCTAAATTGGGCTTATCTGCATCTATTCGTTTATAAATGGTTTCGGAAGCTGTTTGCCCGTGTGAAGCCCAGTGCATTTTATTTTGTACCGTTTTAAAAAATAAAATTGATTGTTCTGCTTTTCCGTCATAATCTATACTTGTTGCATAAATGTCAAGTACTTTACGCCAAAAAACTTTTTCTGATGAACGGATGTCTCTGATACGAGCTAAAAGTTCATCGAAGTAATTTCCTCCGCCTACTTCTTTTAGTAAATCGTCATTCATTGTAAATCCTTTTACAATGTATTCTCTTAATCTTTGGGTAGCCCAAATACGAAATTGTGTACCTCTGTGCGACTTTACTCTGTATCCAACAGAAATAATTACATCTAAATTGTAAAACTTTACAGGTCTGTCTGAACCACTAATGTGCAAATTTTGCACATTGCTTTTTTCTAACAATTCGCCCTCTTTAAAAATATTACCAATATGTTTGGTAATAACGCTTCTTTCTCTTTGAAAAAGTGCAGCCATTTGCTCTTGACTAAGCCAAACGGTTTCATTTTCTAACCGAGTTTGAATTTTGGTTTTCCCATCTTCTGTTTGATATATGATTAATTCAGAATTCATTTTTTCTTGGTTTTTCTCGTTTTCTTCTGCTTTGCAAAAAGTGTGTCTTTTTTTGTCATTTCTTCATACTGTTTAAACAAATACTCCAAACGCTCGGTATCGTTTTTAAAAGGTTGTAAGCGATAACATTGCTCTATTGCTGTATCTAATTCTTGATGTGCACAAACATTTCTTAAATATACAATACTATGTAACCATGACTGAAATGTTCTTTCATTTAGTCCAAAATAATTAGCAATATCTCTTTTCGCTCTTCCTGGATTTAAAGCGCTAAAAAGAACAGATAGTGAACCAAAAGATGTCACTTCAAGAGTCATCCAACTTGGCGGAAATTCATTTTGATATTTTTCTTTAAATTTTAAAATAAATTCTTCATCACTTCTCTTCAATTCATCACGGATCTTGTCAATTGTTTTTTTATGAACGTGAGCTTTTTTAAACTGCGAAACATCTTCAAACCAGAAAGGAGAGATTTTTAATGATAATTGTTGTATCATTTGACTTCGAACTGCTACTTCAATTTTTTCAAGTTCTCCTAAAATTAATAAACGAAATTCTCTATCGAATTTATATAAATTAAATGCTGTTTCAAATTCAGCATTACTTTTAAACTTATGATTTACTTTATCTTCTAACAATGGAAACCAATACCCACTTAATCTGTAATAGCTGATAACTTGTAAAATGTGTAAAGCTTTATTTTCATCTTGAATAGAGAGACCACGACTTTTCAATAATTGAATTTGATCGTCGTAAGTTAGTGCGGGCTTGTCAAAAAATGATTTATTCATAGGTGTAAAATGCAAAAAGCTTTCCCTGAGCGCGCTGTTCTATGGGAAGCGGGGAAAGCATGTTGATGCAAAAATATGAAAATATTAATATATCACAACAAAAAAACATGTTAATATTTAACTATATTTTTTTAAACGCTGACCAATTCTAGTTGAGGATGGCAATCTGATTTATCCTTACGAAAACTCACTGTGTGTATATTCCAGGACTGTCTGATAAAGCCGTTTTAAATACGCTTCTTACTGTTAATCCTACAACTTTGTAGCATATTATATAAACTGGGACAAAAATGAAAGGATACATTCCTCTCTAGGATAACTAACTTTCCCCTCTAGAAGTGGAAATTAAGAGAAAAAGCTAATGAAGCGGCTTGAAATATTTTGTCTCAAAATTAGTAACCACAGCTCGATTATTTTTTTTATTACTCTATCGCACCATTTTCTTTTGCAATACCTATCCATAATTCAACTAATGATTTTGGATTAGCACCAATTCCTTTAGCGAGGAATAAGGTTAATGCCATGGTTTGGATACAGGCTTTCTTTAATTCTTCGATACTTTGGATGTTTCCAAACTCTTCTTGCGCTTTGGCTTGGATGATTTCGTTGTGAGTTTCGATAAACTGTTTAGGGGAGTTAAGGCTATTATCAATTTCAGGAATCATTAAGGTATCTAACCATTCTGAAGGTATTCTTTTTGATAAATTTTGAGGCAATTCATCACCCATTACTCTCCAAAGTTGTAATGTAGTTTTATCTCCTGATGATGCTAGTTCTGTATCTAAAAGTAAAGCAAAAGCTATGTCAGCTAAATTCTGCATGACTTCTAAATATTCATCTTGCGCATTTTCAAACAATTCAGTTTCTTGCCCTTTGAGGTAATTTCCAACGGTTAATTTGGGTAACTCCAACACTTCAGGACATCCATTCAGACAAGGGAAACCCTGACCTTGAAAAATGTATTTGGTTTCGTTATTTTGTATTTGTCTACCAAGCGGAAATAGGCGACAGGGAAGAGGTCTACCTATATGAATACTGCATCCAAAATCTTCTGTATATAAACTACAAGCGGGTTGCCCTCTATAGTCTTGCTTTCCTTTAAACTTTAATTGAATTCCACTGTCCTCACAATAATTATCTCTTAATTCTTTAGGACTTATTTTTTTCTCTTTAGCGAGCTGCACTAATTCCCAAGGATTTAAAAACACCTGATTTACATGACAACAATAGCCTTTTCGAGAGCAGGTTAGGGGTAAACTATCGGTACTTTTTAAGGAATTTGTTATCTTTTTAATTTTTAGTGTGAATAGGTCGCGATGATGAAGGACTCTTTTAAAACTAAAGTGTTTAAGATTACAACATCTCCACTTTCACAATTCCATCTCTATCAATCTCCGTCAATTTGACTTTTTGGAAAGTATTAGCTAAAGCTTCATTGTAAGCAGTTTTCACTTTAACATAGTTTTCTGTGAAACCATACATCACGCCATTATCTTCCTCGTGTTCAAATAAAACAGTTCTTTCTGAACCGATGTTTTGTTCGTAGAATGCTCTTTTCTTTTTATCGGATAAGATATGAAGCATTTTACTTCTTTCCTTTCTTACGTTCATCGGAACAGCTTCTCCCAATTTTGGAGCGCCAGTATTTGCTCTTTCAGAATAAGTGAATACGTGTAAGTAAGAAATATCAATATCTTTCAAGAAGTCAACTGTTTCCATGAACTCTTCATTCGTTTCTCCTGGAAAACCAATGATAACATCCACACCAATACAACAATCTGGACGAATAGATTTGATTTGTTTCACTCGTTCAGCGTACAACTCTTTCTTGTATTTTCTTCTCATTGCTTCTAAAACACGGTCACTTCCAGATTGAAGAGGAATGTGAAAATGAGGTACAAATCGTTTAGAATCACTTAATGTGTAATCGATGATATCGTTACTCAAAAGGTTAGGTTCAATAGAGGAGATTCTAAAGCGATCAATTCCTTCTACCTTATCTAATTGTTTTACGAGTTCGAAAAAGTTTTCGTCGGAACCTTGACCAAAGTCACCTATGTTAACTCCTGTTAAAACAACTTCTTTAATTTCTAATTCAGCAATTTTTTCAGCTTCTGTTATGGTTTGTTTTATTGAAGCATTTCTACTTTTTCCTCTAGCAAGTGGAATTGTACAGAAGGTACAGAAATAGTCACAACCATCTTGCACTTTCAGGAAAGAACGTGTTCTATCTCCATACGAAAAAGCAGGAACAAACTCTTTTGTGTTTTTTATGTTTTCAAAATCTACTTTTGCTGCATCGTTCTTTTTATCTACCTCTTCTAGGTGTTCTAAAATATTGAATTTTTCATTAGCACCAAGTACTAAGTCAACTCCTGGGATTTGACCAATTTCAACAGGTTTTAATTGAGCAAAACAACCAATGATTGCAACGAAAGCATTAGGATTAATCTTCAAAGCCTTTTTTACTAGCTGCTTACATTTTTTATCTGCATTTTCTGTTACAGAACATGTGTTGATGACATAAATATCTGGGTTATCATCAAATTCCACTTTAGCAAAACCAGCACCTTCAAACAATCTAGCAATTGTAGAGGTTTCCGAAAAATTTAATTTACAACCTAAGGTGTAAAAAGCGACTTTTTTAAATTGAATCATAATTAGGAACAAAGTTAATCAATTCATATAAAATATTTAGTTGTCTTTTCTCTTAAATTTAGGAGAAGTAATTATTCCTCTTAAATTATTCAAACTAATCCTTAAATTTGAATTGCAAACGGAAAAATATGCATAAAGAGATTACGATAAAATATCTGTATTTTGAGGATTACAATTCTTTAGAAAAAGAAGATGTTGCTTTGATTCAAAAAGCACACGCTACCTCTGTGGATGCATATGCTCCATATAGCAATTTTCAAGTTGGAGTTTCTATTTTGTTGGCAAATAATAAAGTGGTATTAGGGAATAATCAGGAAAACATTGCTTTTCCATCAGGTTTGTGTGCCGAAAGAGTTGCGCTTTTTTATGCGAATGCGAATTATAAAGAAAAAGTGAAAACAATCGTAATTGTGTCAAAAGGAGATTTAATACCAGATAATCAAGTGATTTCTCCATGTGGAAGTTGTAGACAAGTTATATTAGAGTCGGAAAAAAGACAAGGTACCCCAATTAAAATAGTTTTGGTTAGTCAAAATAAATCTGTTTATGTTTTTAACTCAATTTTAGATCTTTTACCATTTGGATTTGGAATAAACGAATAATAATATGTCATTTGAAGAGGTATTTCTAAATTTTCATAAAAAGAGAGATTTTAAATTTGCGATAGCTTATTTTGAGAAAAATAGGGGAGAGATAAAATTGTTGGTTGATCTTATTACATCTAAAAAAGCTTATCCTTATGCTGAATATGCCTCTTGGTTATTGGTGCATTTAACTCAGTTTGATAAAAGTCTTGTTGAAGAATTTCATAAAGATTTTATTGATACTGTTCTTAAAGAGGAGAGTAATCAAACCGTTTTAAGGAATTGTGTCAATATTTTGGTTCAATTTGATTTGATAGAACATAAAGAAGGCGAATTGATTGATCGATTAATTTCTTTTGTTCAAAATGGAGATAATAAAGTTGCTTTACAAGTATCTTCTATTCAGATGTTTGTTAAGTACTTGTTTAAATATCCAGAATTAAAAGAAGAGTTTACGAGTATTGTAGAGTTGTACCGAGAAGGAAGAAGTGCAGCTTATCAATCGGCAGTTCGTACTTATCATAAAAAAGTCAAAAAAATCAAGTAGTTTTACAAAAAAAATAAAAGGAATAGAAGAATTAAATATAATGGAACAACATCCAAAACGACCAAATTTTTTAACCGTTTTATGTGTTTTAAGTTTGTTAAGTATGAGTGTTACTTTTTTAGGAAGTATAAACCAATTAATGAGCGGAGCTCAAACAGAAGAACAACTTTTAAGTCAGAAAGTGGAATTAACAAAAACTGCAACACAATTAGATCAAATGGGATCTTCTTATTTTGCGGATTCCGTTCGTAAAATGATTGTAATGACTGAAAGTTTAAACGATAGTTTTATAATGCTAAATATTGTTACATTGGTTTCTTTAGTTTTTGGATTCTTTGGAGTTTTTAAGATGTTTAAAGGTTTTAAAATAGGTTTTCACTTTTATATTGTTTATTCATTAATTTCGATAGGAATGGTTTACCTTTTTGTAGAAGCGACTTATGTTCCAAATATGGTTTTATTTTGGAATCTATTTATTTCTGGTTTATTTGTCCTGCTATATAGTAGGAATTTAAGTTGGATGAAATAATCTATAAAAAAAACTCTTTGATAGATAGTAAAACGATTACTTCAGTGTTTTTTACGTGATTTAAATTAAAGAAACTATCTTTGTCACTCAATTAATAAAACAATAAAAATAGTATGATTACAGTTAATAATTTATCCCTTCAATTTGGTAAACGTGTTCTTTTTGATGATGTGAATCTAAAGTTTGTTGATGGAAACTGTTACGGAGTTATTGGAGCTAACGGAGCAGGAAAGTCTACTTTCTTAAAAATCATGACGGGGGAACAAGAACCTACGAAAGGAAGGATAGAATTAGAGCCTGGAAAAAGAATGGCAGTTTTGAGTCAAAATCACTTTGAGTTTGATAAATGCCAAGTTCTTCATACAGTAATGATGGGACATAAACGTCTGTATGAAATCATGACTGAAAAAGACGCTTTGTATGCAAAAGAAGATTTTTCAGAAGAGGATGGAATGAAAGCTTCTGAATTGGAAGGCGAATTTGCTGATTTAGAAGGATGGAATGCGGAAACAGATGCTGCTTCTTTATTAAGTAATCTTGGTATTGAGGAGTCTTCACATTATTTATTGTTAGAAGAGTTACCGAATAATCTAAAAGTAAGAGTATTATTAGCTCAAGCTTTATTTGGTAACCCAGACGTATTAGTTTTGGATGAGCCTACCAATGATTTAGATGCAAAAACGATAACTTGGTTAGAAGATTTCCTATTAGATTTTAAAAACACAGTAGTTGTTGTATCTCACGATAGACATTTCTTAGACACGGTTTGTACTCATATTTGCGATATCGATTATTCTAAAATCAATATTTTCACAGGGAATTATACTTTCTGGTACCAATCTTCTCAGTTAGCTTCTAGACAAAGAGCAGACAAGAATAAAAAAGCTGAAGAAAAGAAAAAAGAATTACAAGACTTTATCTCAAGGTTCTCTGCAAATGCTGCTAAATCTAAGCAGGCTACAAGTAGAAGAAAAATGATTGATAAATTAGATATTGAAGAAATTCAACCATCAAGTAGGAGGTATCCAGGAATTACTTTTCACCAAGAAAGAGATGCTGGTAACCAAATTTTAACGGTGGATAACCTTTCCAAGTCTTTTGAAGGAGAAGTTTTATTCAAGGACATTACATTTACTCTGAATAAAGGGGATAAGGTTGCTATCGTATCAAATAATTCACTTGCAATAACAACGTTTTTCGAAATTTTAAACGGAAATCAACAATCGGAAACAGGTGAGTTTACTTTTGGTACAACAATCAATACTGCATACTTACCGAACGATAATCACGATTATTTTAACGATGATTTATCTTTAATTGAATGGTTACGTCAATATGCAGTAACCGATGAAGAAAAAGAAGAGGTGAATTTAAGAGGTTTCTTAGGTAGAATGTTATTCTCTGGTGAAGAAGCTCTTAAAAGTGCAAAAGTTTTATCAGGAGGTGAAAAAGTAAGGTGCATGCTTTCTAAAGTTATGTTTAATAAAGCTAACTTAATCATGATGGATGAACCAACAAATCACTTGGATTTAGAGTCAATTACAGCTTTAAATAATGGAATGGTAGAATTTGGAGGTTCATTGATTTTTACTTCTCATGATCATGAATTAGTAAGAACGGTTGCTAATAGAGTAATTGAAATTACTCCAAATGGAGTGATAGATAAAATGATGCCTTATGATGAATATCTTAAGGACGAAAAAATAAGTCAAATACAAGCAGAAATGTACTCATAATTTAAAAAGGCTTTTAGTTTATTATCTAAAAGCCTTTTTTTGTTTTGTGTCTAGTATCTATTATCTAAAGTCAATATAAAATGGTTAGATATACCTTTTCATGTGAGAATCCTTCTCAACAATACATTCAAATTCAAGCAATCATTCCTGTTGAAAAAGAGGAAACAATTATTAAGTTGCCTTGCTGGAGACCTGGTAGATATGAATTAGCAAATTTTGCTAAGAATATTAAAAGTTTTAAGGTTTATAATCAAGATAAAAAAACGATTACGTTTCATAAAACTTCAAAAGATACATGGTTAGTTGATTCTAAAAATACAGATAAGATCATTGTAGAATATACTTATTATGCAAATGAGTTAAATGCAGGTTCTACTTTTTTTGATAATTCTCAATTATATGTAAACCCTGTTAATTGCGCTATTTTCACGGAAGAAACGAAGCATTTAGAGGTGGAGGTAGTTTTAAATATTCCTTCAAGTTGGCAGGTTGCTAGTTCAATGAGAAAAGATGGTAATGTGCTGTCAGTAGAAGACTTTGAAGAATTTGTTGATGCTCCATTTGTTTGTTCAGCAGACTTACAATACAATCAATATGAGGAAAGAGGAATTTTGTTTCACGTATGGTTTAATGGTATAGTGAAGCCAGATTGGAGTCGTTTAATAAAAGATTTTAAAGCATTTACACAAAAACAATTAGAAAAGTTTAAGAATTTTCCATCGGAGGAATTTCATTTTATCATTCAAATATTGCCCTATAAAACCTACCATGGGGTTGAACATCAAAAATCAACAGTGATAACTTTAGGTCCTTCTTACGATGTTTTTAAAGGATTGTATAAAGAGTTGTTAGGTGTCTCTTCTCACGAGCTTTACCATGCGTGGAATGTAAAATCTATTCGTCCTGCTGAAATGTTTCCATATGATTTTACTCAAGAAAACTATTCTTCTTTAGGTTATGTTTATGAAGGGGTAACGACCTATATGGGAGATTTATTCTTATATAAAAGTGGTGTTTTTAATTTGGATCAATACTTATTAGAATTTAATAATCAGCTTCAAAAACATTTTGATAATCCTGGTAGGTTTAATTATTCTGTTGCAGAGTCTTCTTTTGATACATGGTTGGATGGTTATGTTCAAGGTGCTCCAGGTAGAAAGGTGTCTATTTACACAGAAGGTTGTTTGTTGGCGTTTGTTTCAGATGTGATAATTTTAAAAGCAACAAAGAATCAATTTAGTTTAGATACTGTAATGAAACGTCTTTATTTTGATTTTTATAAAAATAACAAAGGGATTACCGAAGAAGACTATAAAAGTGTTTTGGAAAATGTTAGTGGTATTTCTTTTGATGAAATATTTAAAGATTTTATACACGGGAATAGGCCTTTTGAATCTATCGTTACAGAAGCTTTGGAGTATATTGGACTTGAATTACACCATTCACCAGTTACTCAATACTCCCAAGGAAGATTAGGGTTTAAAGCTCTCTCATTAGGAACTAATTACAGCGTTAAGCAAATTTATCCTGGAGGACCAGCGGATTTAGGAGGGCTAATGTTAGAGGATGAGGTAGTAAGTATCAACGGTATCGCTTTGAGTGGAGATTTAGATCAATGGTTAGAATATTTTGATGATGATTTAAAAAAGTTAATTGTTCTTAGAAAAGGTCAAGTAGTTGAATTGTTATTACCAGAAGTAGATCGTAATTTTTATATGAAATATACTGTTAGACCGCTTGATAAAATGAATACACCTCAATTAAAAGCATTTGAAGCTTGGAGTAAATAAGAGATTCATTTGATGTTAATAGTACAATTATTTCAAGATATTTACCAAACAAAAAAAGAGGCATAAGCCTCTTTTTTTGTTTGAAATTATTTCAATTACCTTAGAAGTGTAACGTACCCTGTTATTGTTTTTGGGTTGTCTGAATTTAATTCTTTAAAATTAATTATCCAAGTGTAGCCTCCAGGAGAAGCTTCTTTACCATTAATTTCTCCGTTCCAACCTACATTCACATTTGAAGATTCAAACACCATACCTCCCCAACGATCAAAAACTTTAAATTCGTAAGAACTAGGTTCAAATCCACTTGTAAAGATAGGTGTAAAAATGTCATTATTAGCATCACTTCTATTTGGAGAAAAGCTATTAGGTATGTAATAAATTAATGCATCTTCAGAAATTACTTCATCTACAACAGTAATATAATTTGGTTTAGTTAATGTAGAGTTACAATATGGATCATTTACATTTAAAGTAACGTCATAAGAACCTTGGTTGAAAAAAAGAGCCGTAGGATCTTGGTCTGTACTAACATCTCCATTTCCAAAGTCCCAACTTGAGTTTGATAAGTCAGCACTTAAATTTGTAAAATTAACCGATAATGGACTAGGTCCTGATAAAATATCTGCTTGAAAATCAACAGATACAGGTTCATGTACAGTTAAAGATAAAGATGCTTGATTGTTAATTGGACACAAAGGATTTACTTCAGCATCTATCACACTATAGCTTTTTGTACCTATAGAGGTAGGTGTAGAAGTGGCTGTAGCAAGATTTGTTGCATCTAAATCTGCTATATCATTAGTTGAGGTCCATGTATAATTTCCTGAACCACCAGTTGCAGTTAAAGTAACAGATTCATCTAAGCAAATATCTGTTGAAGATATATCTGCCACAACATCTTCTGTTAAACCACTATTTGGAGGTAAACCAATTGTGTACTCGCAAGCAGCTCCTAAAGAACCATCTACCATAAAGTAGTAATTTTGATTTGGTGTTAACCCATCAAAAGAAAGTTCGTGATAATCAATTAAACCTGTTTCAATCAAACTTTTTCTAACATCAACTACTTGAACTAAAGGAGATCCACAAGAAGGCATATCTAAAAGAGCAAACTGAATACCATCTGAGTTATCACAGTTATAGACCCATAGATTAAGGTTTATGGTTGAATTTGTAGGAGTAATTAAACTAAAAGAGTTATTTTCTATTGAGAATAGATATGTGTTTAATTCTGTATCTAATTCTGTCCAGGTTTGAGGTGTATATCCATTTGGTTCATTGACAGCGTCATAAATCTTAGTGTTACCACAATATCCATTCATGTTACAGAATTTTTCAGCACTAGCACAATCATCTGAAGCTAAAATTGAATTCGTTCCGCAAGTTGGTTTTATAGCAAGTTCTGTGACGCATATTTCAAATTGAGTATCACCAAAAGACCAAACACCACTTACTCTAATAAGATATGTATTTCCGATAGTTAAGTTTAAATATCCTTTTGATGCAACTATTCCATAAGACGGGTCAGAATAACAACCCAAAGAACTTAATGATGAGCAATCTCCCTCAAACATTTCAATTATTGGTGTAAAATCGGTTAAACCATCAACTGAAACTTTAGCACTGGTAGAGGTAGCTGTGTAACTATACCAAACATCTCCGTCCCCTAATGAAAATTCATCTGCACATTCAGGAGTAAACCAAGTAGCAGAATTTACATCACCAGGAGTTGGAACGCAGTTTGTATTCATTGTTAATTCAATAGCGTTACTACAGTCATTGTTTAATGGTTGAGCGTATTCTATAAAACTTAAGAATAAAAATGCTAGTAAACTTCCAATTTTTGTACTATTTAAAACTTTCATTTAGAATATAATTTATTTGCTAAAGTTAACTTTTTTATTTTTTAATCAAAAAAAAAGTTTTATTGCCTTGTTTTAATTCATGAATTTTAAGTTTATATGTCTATTTCAAGCTCTAAACATTGTTTTTGTTACCTAGGTAATTATCTTTGCACTATGAAAATAGAGGAAGCTATAAATACTAAGTTTATTTCTGAACAACAAAAGGCTATAGTTAATATTAGATATACTTCTAATTGGTTAAGTGGTATTCAAAACTCTTTTATGAAGAAATACGATTTAACAATGCCACAATTCAATGTTTTAAGAATTTTGAGAGGAGCTAAAGAATCAATAAATGTTCAGAAGATTAAAGATCGAATGGTTGAAAAGTCACCCAATTTAACTCGTTTGATAGATAAGCTAGAATCCAAACAATTTTTATCAAGAAGTAATGCTTCTAATGACAAAAGGACAATATTAGTTAGTATAACAGCAGAAGGTTTAAACGTTCTAGATAGAATTGATATTGACCTAAAAAATGAAGATTTTTTCAACCTTAATCTCTCTGATCAAGAAGCTAATACTTTATCAAACTTATTAGATAAGGTAAGAAATACTTAATTGAATATGCAAATGCTTAAAAAAATAACTACTATAATTTTATTTACAACTTTAATTTTTGATGTTTTTTCTCAAAAAAACAACTTGAATTATGGAATTATTAAAGGTCAAGTTAAAGATTCTACAACTTCATCGCCTATTGAGTTTTCTCAAGTAACTCTTTTTAAATCAATTGATAGTTCTGCAGTTTCTCAGCAATTTTCAGATGATAAAGGAAGTTTTTACTTTGATGAAATTGAGCTTGGTAAATATTTTATGAAGATTTCTTTTCTTGGTTTTGATTCAAAAGTAATACGTGATATTAATTTGTCTGATAATAAAAAACAGTGGGACTTAGGTTCTGTATTTTTAACTAATTTATCTTCTTCTGAGTTAGAAGTGGTTAGGATAACAGCAAAGCAAGATTTTTTAAAAAATGGTATAGATAAAAAAGTTTATAATGTTGAACAAGACCTTTCTTCTAAAGGTTCTGGCGCAACCGATGTTTTAAATAATATTCCATCAGTTGATGTAGATCAAGATGGCGGAGTTTCTTTGAGAGGAGATGCAAATGTTACGGTTTTAATTGACGGAAGGCTTAGCTCTATTTCTGGTAGTAACGGAAACAGTTTATTGGAAACTATTCCAGCAGGATCAATTGAAAGAATTGAGGTAGTTACAAATCCTTCTGCAAAATACTCTCCTGATGGTACCTCAGGGATAATAAATATTGTTTTGAAGAAAAATAAACTTAGAGGAACAAACTATTTAATTTCTTCATCCATAGCTAATGGACTATTGTTTAATGGTTCTGCAAGTATGAGTTATAGAGATGAAAAAAAGAATCTGTTTATTAATTATTCGAATCTTTACAGAGATGGATATAGAAATTTTGACGGGCAATTTATTCAAAAAGATAATGGAGCAACAACTTCAATTTTAGACCAAGTGAGAGAAGGAGCTGACCAAAGGAATTCAAATACATTAAGGTTTGGTTCCGACTTTTATTTAAAAAATAATCAAACTTTTGGTGTAGTATTTTCTGGTACTCAAAGTTCAAGAGTAAGAACAGGGAATCTAGTAAACTCTACTTTAAATCCAAATTACTCAACAAGTGAAATATGGACTAGGAATTCTAGAGACCCAATTAATAACTTAAATTTTGATATTGCTTCAAATTATTCGATTGACTTAAAGAAGGATAAAGGTAAGATAACAGTTGATGCTAATTATTCGAGAGGAGACCGAGATTTTCAAGGAGAATATCAAGAAGTTTATTATAATGTGGATGGATCATTAAGAGGTATTGAAAATTTAGATCAAAGAATAGGTAATGATGAGCAGAACTCCAATTCAACATTTCAAGCTGATTATACAACTAACATTAAAAAATGGAATGTTCTCTTTGAAACTGGTGTGAAAGCAATTGTAAGAACTTTGGATGTCGATGCAAGTTCTGAAGAAAGAGATACACTTTCAAATAATTATGTAATAGATGAATTATCTAATTTTACATATAAGTATGATGAGCAAGTATATGCAGGATATGTTACTTTAGGTCAGAAACGAGGGAAGTTTAAATACCAGGCTGGATTAAGAGCCGAACAAGCTTACCAATTACCTTATTTGGTTTCAGAGGATTTGAAATTTACAAATGAATATTTTGAACTTTATCCTTCGGGCCATTTAAAATATGAACCTAAAGAAAAGCAAGAAATAAGTTTAAGTTATAGTAGGAGAATAAATAGACCAAGGTCTAGTCAGATGAATCCCTTTTCGAATTTTTCTGATCCTTTTAATTTAAGAAAAGGAAATCCAGATTTAAAGCCAGAGTTTATCGACTCTTATGATTTTGCTTATTCTATTGATAAAAATAAATTAAATATTACAACTAGTTTGTATTATAGGTATACAACAAATGTAATTCAAAGATTAAGAGAATATTATTCTGATAATACATCTGCTGTTGTTTTTTCAAATATAAACGAGAGTCAAAGTATTGGGTTTGAATTTATTCTTGGTTATAAGCCTTTTAAATGGTTTAGAAATACACTTTCGATAAATGGAAACACCATAAGGTATAAAGATCCAAGTATTGAAATTACAGGAAACCAAAATAGATTAAACTGGGGGCTAAAGTATATGGGGGCAGTTGATTTTTGGAAGAAAACAATGTCTATTCAAGTGAATGTTAACTATTTTGCTCCTAGGTTTGTTCCACAAGGAATGATTCAAAGATTAGGCGGAGTTAACATATCAACTGAAAAAAGATTGAATGATTCTTGGTTAATTGGATTAAGAGTAACAGATATATTTGATAAACAAGGTTTTATTTTAGATTTATCGCAAGAAAGTGTTGATCAAACAGCAAATTATAAATGGCTAAGTAGAAGAGTTTATTTCAATATCGTTTATAAGTTTGGTAAAGTGGAAACTTCCAAAGCAAAAATGAATCAAGAAAGTGGAGGAGGAGGAGAGTTTTAGCTTTTTCCAGTACCTTCTTTTGGAGTTAATTCAAAAGAGTGGATTCCTAAAATTATAATTGCTTCGTCGATTCCTTTTAATTCTTCCTTTTTCATGATTCAAAGTTTAATTCATTAGTAATTTACTAAATTAAATGGAGTGATATGTTTGGAAGATTTAAAGTGTTAAGATGATTAATTTATTAATCAGTATTATGTTTTAATGTGTAAAAACTATTGGTCGTACCGCTTTTTTTTATGTATTTGTTATGATTTTTTCATAAAATATGAGTTTAATATCTTTTATTGAGCCGAATATTTTATTATTCGGCTCAAAATAAGTTGCATTATGAGCCGAATAATTGGTAGATTTGGCTCATGAATTATAATTGGCAACTTTCAGACTGGAAAGTCATTACGATTGATGTTCAAAAATCAGAAATTGCCAATTTCATAAAGGATAACAATCTTGTTCAATTAAATGATAAATGGAAAAAGGAAACTGAAGCAAGGTCTTTAGCATCTATGTTAGCCCTTAGGAAAGCAATGAAGCAGTTTCCTATCAAAAACGCAGTATCATTCCATTCTTCTATTGAAAAAGCGATTAGAAATAAAGAATTACAATCACATATTACAGATTCTTATAATTATGAACCTATCGATACGTTAACTGTATCAGGAAAACAACCTACTACCAAAAGTAATGCTATTGTAAATGAGTTTGCAAGTTCTAATAAAAATTATAAAACGAAAATTTACCGTTTCTATGATAACTTAAATATTCGCCGTCTAATAGACCATTTTTATAGTTTGCAATTTTACTTATAACTCCATTATCATGATAACTTGTGTATTTTCCATCTGCAATTATACCATTATCATAAAAAAGACGCGATCTTAGTTGTCCATTTTCATGAAATCTTAAATATTCGCCTTCTAATTCACTATTTTTATAGTTTACAATTTCTTTTTTATCTCCATCGTAATAGAAACTTAGTGATTTTCCTTCTTTTAAACCGTTATGATAATTAAGTTTTAACTTTATATTACTATTTTCATGATATCTTAAATATTCACCTTCTAATATATCATTTTTATAGTTTGCAATTTCTTTTTTACCTCCATTATAATAGAACCTTAATGATTTTCCTTCTTTTAAACCGTTATGATAATTAAATTTTAACTTTATATTACCATTTATATGATATCTTAAATATTCACCTTCAATCTTTCCTTGTTTACATTTAAAACTTAAAAAAACTCTTCCTTTCTTATTCATATCCAATACTTCTCCATTAAAAAGCTCTCCTTTATACTTATAAATATTTCCTTCTTTATTTAAAGAGTTTGAAGAAACAGTATGGTTGTTACAAGAATAAAAAAAGATTAGCAGAAAGAATGTGTAAAAATGTTTCTTCATAATGGGGGGTATAATATTTTAAGAGGTTTGATTTTAAATAAATATATTATGTACTAAATGTGGGCTAATTTTTTAATGTAATAACCTTAACCATTGTTTATCAATGGTTAAGGTTTTTTATTTGTGGAGTCGGAGGGGATCGAACCCTCGTCCAAACGACGAATCAACAAGCTTTCTACATGTTTATTTCTTGATTAATTTTCGACTATTACCACGAGCAAGAACACCCAAAATAATAACTTATCTTCTAGAGTTTTCATCAGTTCCACGAAGCGGAGAACTGCTTATTCCAAAATTTTGAACTTCCGGTTTCCAAACCTAATGGACAGAGGTTAGGAGGAAGTACTTGTTCCGCGTACTATTATTCTGCTGGAATTAAGCTTAACTAGTTATCAACTAATTAGGCAGCAAGTGCGTATGACGTGTTGTCAATTAAAATTTGAGACAAGTTATTTAAGAGCTTCACCTCAACGCTCTACATGCTTACACTTGACAATCGCTATCGCTGTCAAATCCAATACGACCCCAAAGAACTAGTTACAAATATAGGTATAAAGGTCTAATAATTATAATAAAAAAACCTTCATATCAAATATGAAGGTTTAAGTATATTTTAAAAGATAATAATCTTACCAATTATCATCATCTTCATCATCGTCATCAAATTGCTTTGATCTCGAGCTAGATTTCCAATCGATTAAATCTTCATCTTCAATCTCTAAGTCATACCTAGGTGTTTTACCACTTTTTTTATAGGCTTGCATTCCGCTTTTTTTCTTTTTCCCCTCTTTCTTAGGCTTATCTGTGTTAACAGTCTTAACAGGCTTTGAAATGATCTTTTTTAACTCTTCCGGGTCTACTATGTTCGGAGTACTTTGAACAGAGTTTTGAGGCTTATTATAGTTACCAGAAGAAGGTGTTCTCTGTTGAAAAGGTTTGTTGTTATTTTCTCTAGGAGAACGTTTTTCCCTTTTCTCAGCTTCTTTTACAGTTATGGGTCTACCATTTATTTGATAATTATCTAATGCTGAAATTGCATTTTTCGCTTCATCACTGTCCGCCATTTCAACAAAACCAAAACCTCTTGATTTTCCAGTTTCTCTATCGGTAGCTACTGTTGCTTTTAAAACTTTACCGTATTGTTCGAAAGTTTCTTTTAATTGTTCACTCGTTACACCAAAATCTAATTTGGCAACAAAAATACTCGTCATAATTTAAAAAATGAAACGGCTTTCCGTTTTATAATATTTAAGGTTTATTATATAATTATCACTACGAAAATAAACAAATTTTAAATATCAAAACTTATTTAATGTCTTTTTTGAAAGTTTTTTTTGAAAAATTAATTTTTAGTTAACAAAACAATGTTTCAGCTTATTTTTCTGAGTAATATTTACAACTTTTATAAGTCAAAATATGCTTTTTATTCTCAGTTATTATTGATTGAATAATTGACGTTGAATTAATGATCTCCCTAAAGTTAATTCATCAGCATATTGAAGTTCTGCACCTATTGAAACTCCTCTAGATAAGGTTGTTATTTTAATATTTGAATTATTTAATTTTTTAAATAAATAAAAATTAGTTGTATCGCCCTCCATAGTTGCACTGAGAGCAAAAATAATCTCATCAGGTTTTGAAGTATCTATTCTAGACAATAAGGAATCAATATTTAAATCTTTAGGGCCAACTCCATCCATTGGGGAAATTATTCCACCAAGAACATGGTATAAACCATTGTATGACTGTGTAGCTTCAATCGCTAGTATATCCCTTATATCTTCTACAATACAAATAATGCTAGCATCTCTTTTAGGGTTAGAGCAAATGGAACAAATCTCAAAGTCAGTAACATTTTTACAAATTTTACAGTTTTGAACGTTTTGTTTCATTTTTAAAAATGAATATGAAAACTTTTCAACTTCTTCTTCGGTTCTATTAAGAATATTCAAAATTAACCTAAGTGCTGTTTTTTTACCTATTCCAGGTAAGGATGATAATTGCTCAACAGCTTCTTCTAAATGTTTTGAGGGTAAATTCACAATGCAAAAATAAGGATTAACCTTAATTAGATTAATAAAACAAAGTCAAAATTGATTTTATTTTTTGAGAATAATACAAATATTAAAGGGTTAGAGGGTTCTCTCGTAAAATATAACGCCGTTATCAGAATTAAAATTAACGTACATTTATGACTCTTAGCTCTAAAACAGCAATCTACTTCTCTTAATAGCATAGAAACATCCCGATGTTTGGATTCAAAAAATATCGTATTCCTCTATTTTATAGTGTTTTGAAAAAGTTGTATCAGTCTAACTGAGGTTTTTGAGTTAATTTAATTATATTAATTTATTTTTTGTTTCTTTTTAAATTAAATTTGTATTCATGACGCAGGAAATAATAGAATTTAAAGTAGGTGGTCTTACTCTGCAGGAACCTATGGCTTTAATTACAAATTGGATGATGAGTTTATTTAGCTTATATGCATATTCTAGGCTTAATAAAACAGATTTTCAGGAAGTTGCCTTATGGCGTAAATTCTTTTTTTGGTTTACTTTAACGTCTTTTTTTGCAGGATTAGGTCATTTGTTTTTTCAACAACTGGGGTTTCCTGGTAAATATCCAAATTGGATTACAAGTATTTTAGCTGGATTTTATGCTGGTTCAGCGATGCTTTATAATTTTAAAAGTAATTTATTAAAGTCATTTTTAATTTTTAAAGGTATCGTATTACTGATACTATCCATTATTTTTCAAAAATTTATTTTTATAGCTGTAGATGCTATTTTAACTTATACAATTTATTGTGGTATAATTGGTTATAAATTAACTAAATCCATAAGTTTAGATTATAAATTCATGTATATAGGAGTTTTAGTATGCGTTCCTTCTGTATTTATTTTTCTATTACAATTAAATCCACATAAATGGTTAAATAAAGACGATTTAAGTCATTTATTAATGTTGTGTTGTCTAATTTTCTTTTATCTTGGTGCAAATGCTAGGTTTAAATCGTTATCTAGTAATTTAAATGTTAAAATTGCTTTATAAAGATGGCGAATAAAGAAGTAAGTATAAAGAATAAAAGAGCAAAGTTTGAGTATCATTTATTAGATACTTTTACTGCTGGGATACAATTAGTTGGTACTGAAATAAAAAGTATAAGAAATAGTAAAGCATCAATTTTAGAAGCTTTTTGTGTTTTTGAAAGGGGAGAAGTATGGATTAGAAACATGACTATTACTGAATATGAAAATGGTTCTTTTTACAATCATAAACCAAAGTCAGATCGGAAATTACTTTTAAATAGAAAAGAGATTGATAAAATTGAAAAGTTTTTAAAAGTTAAAGGGAATACTATTATTCCTTTAAAGTTATTCTTAAGTGAAAAAGGATGGGCTAAAATTAATATAGCTCTTGCACAAGGGAAAAAACTACACGATAAAAGAAATGATTTAAAAGAAAAAGACGACAAGAGAGAAATGGAAAGAGCGCTTAAAAGATAATTGAATTAGCTTATTTTATAATGTTCAATTGTTTTTCTTCTATTTATCTTATTGGATGAAGTTCGTATAAATTTTTCTACAAATAGAACTTCTTTTGGTATATGGTACTTTGAAGTTAATATTCTTTTGAAATCAACCTGCAGCTCTTTCTTATTCGATTCAATTATTAAAACTAATTTCTCTCCTAATAAATTATCTTTTAATCCAAAAAAAAAGAATTCAGATTTTATATGTTCTGAAAGTATATTTTCGAGTGTTTCAGGGTGTATTTTAACACCTCCAGAATTGATAACGAAATCAGTTCGTCCTAACCATTTAAATTTATCAATGTCAGTTATTTCTACAACATCATTCGTATTTAACTGTAAAACTCCAAGTTTAGGAGCGTTAATAATGAGTGTGTTATTTAGAAGGTTTTTGGATATGGTAACATCTTTATGTGTTGTGTAAGATTCTTCAGTAACTAAACCTATTTTTTTTAAAGCAAAATGAGAAATAGTTTCAGTCATTCCAAATGTTTGATAGGCTTGAATATGATGTGTTTTTAGGGATTCTATCAAGTTTAAAGAGCTGTTAGCGCCTCCTATAATAATATTTCGAATGCTTTTTAATAATTCAGGGTTACTTTCTAATATATTCAAAACTTGAAGTGGAACAAGCGCTATGAAGTCTATTCTTGGTAACTTATTTATCTTTTTCAAGGGGGAACTATCAGTTTTTACTACAAATAAGTTTAAATTTAAAACGATAGACCTTATTACCATCATTTTTCCAGCAATCGTTTTAATGGAAAGGTTCAATAAGGCGTTTTCTCCAGACTTTATATCGAGTAGCTTACCAGTCATTCTAGCTGATTCAATCATATGTTCTTTTTTGATTGAAATCAACTTAGGTTCACCTGTTGATCCAGATGTATAAGTATCTATATGTAAAGAAGAGTTTCTCCAATCAAGTAGAAACTCTTCAATATCATTAATCAATTCTTGATCATCTACTAAATAATGAATAGTAAATGACATCTATTTATTTTTTTATGAATGGTTTCTTCCAAAAAGCTACTTTTTCTACTTCTTCTCCATAGCCATAGCCATAACCATAACCATAACCTTTTTCTAAATCAGATCCGTTTAGAACCATAGCCATGTTGTTGAGTTTGTTATCATCATAGAAAGATTGACCTATTTGTAATAGTTTCTTGTCCAAATAATTTGCCCTTACTACATAGATAAACATATCAGCATATTTTGCTATTTGTAGAGTATCTGTTACGAGTCCAACTGGAGCTGTATCGACAATTACTACATCGTAATTATCAGCAGCATATTGGAACATTTTCTCAATCTTTTCTGAATTTAGTAATTCAGATGGGTTAGGAGGGATAGGACCAGAAGGAAGAATCGATACGTTTTCCACATTTTTTAGAGGGATAATGTATTTATCTAGTTCAGAATCATCGTTTATCAAGTAGTTACTTACTCCTTTATTTGAATTAATATTAAGGTATTCCAGAATTTTAGGAGCTCTCAAATCCAAACCTATTAATAATACTTTCTTACCAGATAAACCATACGTTGAAGATAAGTTAAGTGAAACAAAAGATTTCCCTTCTTTACTAAGTGTCGATGTAATAAAGATGGTTTTTACATCTTTATCCTTATTCTTCATGAAGCTAATATTTGTTTTAAGCATTCTAAAAGCTTCTGTTGTACTAGAGCGATCCCCTTGTTTAACCGCAATTTTATCTCCCCTTTCGTAAATAGGTATGTCACCCAAGTATGGAATACCTAGACTTTGTATTTCTTTTTTTGATTTAATCTTTGTATCTAATATATCCCTAATGTAGATAAAACCAGTAGGTAATATTAAACCAAGTAGTATAGCTCCTAAAAATATTAATTTTGGTTTAGGAGAAATTGGAATTCCACTTGAAAATGCTTCATCAATCATTTTTGTGTTTGAAACAGTAACAGCGTAGGATATTGAAGTCTCTTCTCTCTTTTGAAGGAGGTAAAGGTAAAGAGTCTCTTTGATAGCTTGTTGTCTTTGTATTTCTCTAAAATCTTTTTCTTGTGATGGAGCTTTTTCAAGCTTTGAATTTAATTGTTGGTTTAAGTTCTTTAATTCATTATTTTGAATGTTCAAAGTTTTTATTAAATTCTTTAAAGAAGAGTAAAGGTTGTTTTTAATAGATTTAATCTGATTATCTAGGTTTATTATCACTGGGTTTTTTTCACTAGAATTGGCTAAAATTCTGTTTCTTTCTAAAATTAATGTATTTACATTTTCAATCATTCTTTCAATTGAGTTATTATTAATACCAATATTTGAAGGAACAAGGTCAAATACTTTTTTATCACTAATCTCGTTAAATATATATTCTGATAGTTTTATTTGAGTTTCATTTTCAAATATTTCCTTTGAATTACTAGAGTAACTTTCAAGTGATATGTTTGCATTCTCTGTTAAATCAAAAAAGTCATTCGAGTTTTTAAATTTAGAAACATTTGTTTCAACAGATGATAACTCCTCGGTAATGAACTTTATACGGTCGTTAATAAATAAAATTGTATTTTTTGCTACTAAATTTTTATCATCAATTACATCTTTTCCATGTTGTTCAATTAACTGGTTTACGAAAAGAATTCCTTTATCAATATTACCCGTTTTTAAACTTATTTTTACAGCATTTGATTCTTTACTTATCTTATTTATGGATAAGTTCTTTTGAAAATTTTGAACTGTATTTAGGTTATTGTTTACTAAAATGATGATTTTTTCAAATTCAATTTTTTCATTATTAGGTAATATTGTTATGTCTCCTAGTACAGGTAAATTGATTTTTTTACCATATGATGATTTTAATTTTAAGTTATCAAACGTTAATTGGTACTCTTTACTGTTGATGAATTTAACCTCAAGCTTTACTTCTTTTTTAATTAAATCAAAATCTTTATTTAAAACATTTATTTTTATCGGAGATTCGTGAAGTTTTTCAACTAATTTCAGTCCTTCTTCTTCTAGGTATCTGATATTAAACCTGTTTTCTTTTACTATCTTTTCGATCAAATACCTTGACCTTAATATTTCAATTTCATTTTCAATTGCGGAACTCGCACCATTTAATCCAATACCTAAATCTTCAAATGCTGACATTTCAGACATTACACCACTATTTTTATCATCTTTAATTAAAATTGTAGATTCTACTTGATATAGATTACTAGTAGATGAATTATACAAAAATGCCAGTAAAAAGAATGTGAAAACTGAAATGATATACCATTTCCAATTTGAAATGTATTTATGTATTATTTCTTTAATATCTATAGTGTCTTCAGAAGCGGATTCAATAGTATTCATATTCATTTTGTCAAAACATTTATTGTTGTAATTAATAAAGATGCAATAGAAATAAACATTCCATAAGAAGAACTCATGGTTGAAGAGTTTATTTTTGCTTGATTAGGTGATACATATATAACATCGTTTTGAGATAAATAATAAAATTCACTATTTAATATTTCTTTTGATGTTATGTCTAATACAACTTCTTTTTTTATTCCATTATTATCTCTTATCAACACAATGTTTTTTCTCACCCCATTAATTGTTAAATCGCCAGCTAATCCCAGCGCTTCTATTAATGTGATTCTTTCATTTGGTACTTGAAAAGTCCCAGGGTTTCTAACTTCACCTAAAACAGTAATTTTAAAGTTTTGTATTTGTATGTTTACAATTGGGTTGGAAAGATATATGTCTAGTTTACTTTTTATTAGTTCTGAAGCATCTATTGTACTCATATTTAGTACGTTTATTTTACCTATTAAAGGGAAATCAATTTCTCCATTTTGATTAACTAAATAACCACTGGTAGCTGCTATTCCGTTACTATATCCAGCTCTAACATTTGTATTACCAACAGGTAAATTAAAAGGTTCTGATGTTTCAATATTACTTGAATAGACTTGTATCATTAATAAATCACCTGTTTTTAAAACAGGATTAAAGTTATTCATCGATTCTGATTTTAATTCAGATTGATTAAAATAAACGTACTTCTTTGGTGAAGCACATGATTGTATGATTATAATTAAAAGTATTGTTTGAATGAAATGTTTTATCATTTGTTTTAATTTAATATGCAAAGATAATCTTTTAGTTTTGTCTTATACTTATGTATTGAGTTTATATTAAGTATATTTTAATAAGCATTTTCATCTTTTCGAAATATATTTATTATTGTTAATCCAATTATTTTGAGGTCTAAAAAAAATGTCCAGTTTTCTATATACCAAACATCTTTTTTTACTTTATCTTTCATTTCTTGTAGTTTCCTCGTTTCATCTATGTAGCCTGTTGTTTGAGCCCATCCAGTAATTCCAGGCTTTACAAATTGTCGGACTAGAAATTCATCAATCAGTATAGAGTATTCTTCAGTATGTTTTAGCATGTGAGGTCTAGGTCCTACTACAGACATTTGACCAATAAAAACATTTATAAATTGAGGTAATTCATCAATTCTAGTTTTTCTTAACATTTTACCAAAAGGAGTGATTCTTTTATCATCCTTAAGAGTACCTTTCAGTTCTGAGTCTTTGTTAAGGTACATTGTTCTAAATTTTAAACAATTAAAAACGATATTGTCTTGACCAGATCTTTCTTGAACAAAAAACACTGGTCCTTTTGAAGTTAACTTTTGGATTAACATTACAATAGGAAACAACCAAGGGTAAATAGTAATAATTATTATAGTTGAAAATAATAAATCAAATATTCTTTTTTGTAGTTTATTTAAAATATTTTCTAAAGGTTCTTTTCGCAAATGAATTATCGGTTGTTCAATATAAAAATCAGCACTAACTCTTCTATTGATTGTGTATTTTTGAAAATTTGGGATTAATTTAATTCTTACAAAGTTTCTTTCGCAAATAACAATATATTTTTTTATGCTGTATTTTTCTTCTTGAGATATTGAACAGTATACTTCGTCAATTTTGCTTGATAATATAATCCCTTCTAAATTATCTGGTAGACCAAGATATTTTTCATTTTCTAATTGGCCTGAGGGTTTTATATCTAGATATCCAACTACTTTATAACCAAAACTTAATTCATTTTTCAAAGTGTTAAATAATTTAACAGCTTCTTCATTTGAACCTATAATTAATACATTTTTATAATTTATTCCTTTCTTTCTTAATAATTTCAAAACATAAATAGAGATTAATCTAAATAGAGTTATTGTTGAAGAGAAAAAAAGTATTTGTACTAAAAAATATTTAAAGTTTTGATCAATTTTAGGTACTATTAAAATGAAAATTGAAAAAATTATTATAATGTATACGATAAGTAATTTATATGATTTAGTCAACATTTTATCTGCTGATTCAAATCTTTTTAATTCATAAGGTTTATAGATTTTACTTAATAATACCCATAAAATATTACACAAAATTAAAAAAGAAAATTCACTATTTTTAAGGTTGAAGTTACTATAGTGAATATTATATATTGTTAAATAAGAAATATTTAAGGATATAAAATCAATAAAGTATAATAATAACCTAAAAAAGTCTGTCGATATATTTTTCTCTTTCATCTATGAATTAGACTTGTTTATTTGTAATTTGCAAAATGCAAATCTAATAAATTAACTCATATGTTTTATTTTTTTTAAAGATTAAGTAAGTTTTCCACTATTCTTTCTGCGGTTTTTCCATCCCATAGAGGAGGGATCCCTCCTTTTTTCCAATTTCCTTGAAATAATTTTTTTAAAGCAGGATGAATATTATCTGGGTTAGTACCTATTAACTCATTTGCACCTACTGAGATTGTTTCAGGACGTTCGGTATTATCTCTCAATGTTATACAAGGTATACCTAAAACTGTAGTTTCCTCTGTAATACCTCCAGAATCTGTTATTACAGCTTTAGAATTTGCAACTAAATAGTTAAACTCTAAATATCCTTGAGGTTCGATTAAATGTAATCTTTCTTGGCTTACACCTAAATTTTCTAGAATTCTCGCTTTTCTAGGGTGTACAGGAAATATCAATAGTAAATGTTCTGTATTCTCAATTATTTCATTTAAAATACTAACTAATATATTTTCTTGATCAAAATTTACAGACCTATTAAGAGTAATTATAATATATTTTCAATTTTATAATTTTAAATCATTCCAAATCTTAGGTTTTTTTAAAATTTGGCTTTTGTTTTAGTAAAGTATCAATCATAGTATTACCTATAAAATTGATTTTGCTTTTTGGAACCCCTGATTTAATTAAGTTTTGATTTGCTACTTCTGAAGTTGTAAAAAAGTAATCTGTAATTGCATCATTAACAAGTCGATTTATCTCTTCAGGCATAGACCAATCATTAGACATTATGCCACCTTCAACATGAGCTACAGTTGCACATGGCATAGTTGATGTGACATCTCCAACAACCAATATTAAATCACACGGATATTAAATAAGATCTTTTTTAAAATTCACCATTATACTAGCCGTTTTTCAGCTTGAGTAACACCACCTGACTCTAAATTTTTATGTTGTTGAGGAATATCTAATTGTTCAAAAAAGTCTCTAGACATTTTTTTGTCATAATGTTGACCAGTGTGAACCAATCTATATTCTATGTTTTGTTTTTTATTTTGTGCATCGCGTATGTCATGAATAGTTGTTGCTATTTTCATGAAGTTAGTTTAAACTCCTGCAATTAGTGTGATTTTCATAATTTAAAATTTTCTTTTTGGTAATGATTTAAACCAAGTATATACAATGTTACTATTTGGTAAAATAATAACATATGCTGTAACAATAATAATTTTACAATCTATAATAAAAGAATAGTTTTCTTGATACCATTTTTCTACTAACCCTTTAAAAGGATATATTTTTTCAGTGTAAAATTTCCAAGTATCTTGCCCTTTGTTCTTTACTTGCGTGATCAATTCTTCTTCATCTCTGAATATTATGGAACCAATACCAGTAAGTCCTGGTTTAACATTATAAATTACTTTTTTGACATCTTCTGGATATTGGTCAAAACTTATAGGCATAACAGGTCGAGGACCAACAATTGTCATATCTCCTATTAGAATGTTAATTAATTGAGGTAATTCATTTATTTTACTTTTTCTTAAAAAACTACCCATAGGAGTTAATCTAGGATCCTTTTTTATAGTAGTTATACCTCCAGACATATTCGGACTATCTTTAAGCATAGTAGCAAATTTTAATATATTAAACTCTTTATTTTTATATCCAATTCTTTTTTGCTTATAAAAAATATAGCCTTCACCAGTAAATTTTAATCCTATTATAACAGGAATTAGTATTGGTGTTATTATTACAATTACAATTGCTGATATTATAATATCAAAAAATCTTTTTATAATTAAATACATATACTACATTTTTTGGTCTAAACTTTTCCCTGTTTCAATATGTTTAAAATCAGGTATATATTTCTTTAGAAGATTAACAATATCACTTTTTTCGTAATTTTGCGAATTTAACAATTTTTTTAAATCTAATAAGGTATCTTTTATATCATTTAACTTCGGTCTTTTAGCATTTTTTACAATTCCTAAACTATTAAATGTATTCAGATCAATTTCATCGTATTCAGTATAAAACTCTTCGTATAACTTTTCGCCAGATGTATCTGAATTAAAATAAAATACTGGATAGGGATTTCCTGATTTATAGCTTGAAATTTCTTGTTTTGCAATTTCTTCAGAATCTAAAATTTTTGTTCCAATGCCTAAATCATTAAAAAAATGTTCTGTAATCTCTTTAAAATATACCATTTGCTCATTTTCTAATTTAGGGAAAAATATTTCACCACTTTTTCCTAACATACAAGCTAACATACAAATCTGGCCACTCTCTTCTGGAGAAACAAAAAAACGTTTTACATCAGCTGGACATGATATAGGTTGATTTTTTGCTAAACGTTCTATATAACCGGCCAATAATGAACCATTAGAAAAGGCTACATTTGCAAATCTTGCAGTAGTAATTTGGATTTCATTGCTGTATGCCATAATTACTTCTTCCATCAATTTCTTACTTGCACCCATAACGTTTACGGGGTTTGCAGCTTTATCAGTAGAAACACAAAAGAAATGTTCTGGCTTGTGTTTTAATAATAAATCAAGAAAAGCTTTCGCTTTGATAACATTATTATCAATCATTGCTTCTACTGAATATTTATCTTTCTCTGATCTAACGTGTTTGTGCGCAGCAAAATTTGCAACAATCTCAAAAGGACTTTCTTCAACAAACATTTTTTCAAATACCTTATCAGAAAAATTCATCGGGTAAGTTTTATAATCCTCTGGTACGTATTGGTCTGGATTACTTCTTAAATCTCTAGTCAATTCAGTTAAACCATTTTCATTTGTATCTACAACATATAGTTTTTTTGGTTGAAATTTCAAAACTGCTTTAATATACGAAGAGCCAATTGTACCAGCTCCTCCGATAACTAAAACAGATTTATCTTTAATTTTTTTAGATAAAATTTCTTTATTTTTATTAATGTCATTAAGAAATAAACTTTCTTGTCTTTTTGTGATTTTATCTTTAATAAATTGTTCAATATTTACGAAGTACATATGTTAATTATTAATGTATTTATAAAATTCTTTAATTTTTGAAACTACTTCTCTCATTTCATCTTCAGTAATTCCTGCAGAACTTGGAATACTTATACATGTTTCATAAATACTTGAAGAAATATCGAATTCAGTTACATATAAATCATTTTTGAACATATCTAATTGATTCATAGGCATCCAAAATGGACGAGACATTACTCCATTACTATTTAGGAAATCTAATAAAGGTCGCATTTTTTTTGTTTTAAATGTAAAAAGCCAACAATTAGGATCTACCTCATTACTTATTTTTTGGAATTCAATATCACCAACATTAGAAAGTTCCTTTCTGTAATAATTATTCATTTTCCTCTTTTTCTCTAAAAGATCGGGGAATTTTTCCATTTGTGCAACTCCTATTGCTGCTAAAACATTTACCAATCGATAATTATAACCTATTTCATCATGGATGTATTCGGTAGGGCTAACTTTTGCTTGAGTGGTAATATGTTTAGCTTTTTTTGCTAACTCTTCATTATTTGTTACTATCACACCTCCGCCTCCTGTAGAAATAATCTTATTTCCATTAAAACTAAAAACACCAAAATCTCCAAATGTTCCACTATGTTGTTTTTTGTAAAAAGAGCCTAATGATTCTGTACTGTCTTCAATTATTTTTAAATAATGTTTTTTTGCTAACTTTATTAATTTCTCGATATCTCCTATATTACCTAATACATGAACAGGCATTATCGCTCTAATAATTCTACCATTTTCCTTTAAAACGCATTGACTATTTTTTATTTCTGTTTTAGATTGTAAAAAGTTTTCTAATACAGTTAAATCCATTTGCCAATTTGAAGATTTAATATCAATTAAAATTGGATCTGCACCAGTGTATTTAACAGCATTCAAAGTAGCAATAAAAGTAATGTTAGGAACAATCACGTAATCATTTGAAACAACTCCACAAAGTATTTGAGCAATATGTAATCCTGCAGTACCATTCATACAGGCAATTCCGTACTTTGCACCTGCATATTCGGCGATCATTTCTTCGAATTTATTTACATATGATCCAGCAGAAGAAATCCAACCTGTATCTAGGCAATCCTTTACATATTTCCATTCATTTCCTTCTAAAAGGGGTAGAGATAATGGTATCATAATCTGTATTTTAATAAAATATTTTTTAAATAATCCTTTTTTTCAGGATTTTTTGACTCCCAAAGATTTATAATTTTATTATAAATCTTTTTATTGTGAATTTTTTTACCTGTACTGAATCTAAAGTGATCACTTGAATAACCTTTTTTGAATTTAAATAACGTGTCTTCATCATTAGAACTTAAACCACCTCCTAAATGAATATATTTAAATTTATTTTTATGGGCAAATTCAATTTGACAATCCATTAAGATATTATTTGGGCAATATTTTAAATAGTCTGTTAGAGCAGATGCTAAATGGTAATGGAAAAATGACTTTGAATAAAAGCATATAGAGCTAGCAATGGGAGTATTATTATGATAAACAATAAATTGAACACAATTTTGTAAAGAAAATAAATTGTTGAAATACTCATTATTGAAAAAAAGATATTTGCTAGCACTAACTCTTTTCATATTTTCTTGATATATTTTTATAAACAAATCAATTTCAAAATTATTTTCAAGTATTTTAACTTCTAAATTATTGTTTTTTGCAACTTTCAAATTTTTCTTGACAGTTTTAGAATAATTTGATCTTATATCTTCAATCTTATTTTCTAAATTTACACCTACTGTTGTTCTATCATAAAATACATCTAAATAATTTTTTGAAAAGTTTATATTTTCTAGTATTGGGTGAAATCTAGTAAATTCGGCAACAATGTTATTTTGATTAATGTATTCTTTGAACGATAGGTGGAACTTATTTATAAAATTAGAATCTTTTGAAGTAGAAATTACCCCATTGTAACCGTAAGCTCCTTGTATGTCATAATATTTTGTGTTTAATTCTGGAAATAATGTATTAATTTCATTAATTAAAAAAGGGTAAATAGCACATTCATTATTAAAAGTGAAAACAAAACAACATGCAGTTCCATCACCATATTTTTCGTATAAATTGTAATAACTTGGGTGATAGTAAAAATCAGAATCTTTTGAAGGGATAGATTTTAAAGCATTAATCCATTCTTGATAATCTTTTAATGTTAATACTTTATAATTTTCCATCAAATTCTTTTTTTAATATTGCCATAATTACCTCATCAATAAATTCATTTTCTTTAAAAACGGATTCTTTTAAAATACCTTCATGTTTAAAACCTATTTTTTTATATAGGTTTAATGCTTTTGAGTTTTTAGATAATACTTTTAAATATATTCTATTCAAACCTAAATTATGAAATCCAAATTTTAAAGTTAAAATGGTAGCTTCAGTTGATAATCCTTTTCCTAAATATGAATCATTTCCAATATATATAGCAAATTCTGAACATCTATTTATTAAATTTATGTTTTTTAAAATTGTAATTCCAATTAATTCATTAGTTTCAATGTGTTCAATGCCAAATACAGTTGTTGGAATATTTGATGTTAATATATTTTCATACCATTTTTTTTCAAACTCTAAATTTACCGGAAAGGGATGACCAGAATATAAATTTGAAATTTCTTTTTTATTATGCCAAGACAATGTTTTCTCAATATCTGTTGTTGTCAAAGCTCTTAAATTAACATTAATCATTTTTTATTTTTATTTTAAAAATGTACAAAAGTTATATTGCTTTATTTATTATTTGGATGTATTTTTTTGCCAATGTATTTAAATTATATTTTTCATAAGCTAAATTAATTGAATTTTTATTTTGTATTTCAATTCTTTTATAGTCAATAGTATATTTTATAAATTCCTCGGTTGAATTAAAATTTATTTCAAATGGTAAAATATAACCGACATCATATTTTTTTATAACATCACTTTGCCATCCTAAATAGTTTATTAAAATAGGTTTACCTGCGGCTAATGTATCGAAAAACTTGTTTGCTGAATTTGCCCATAACTCTTTAATATTTATTACAAAAGAACTACCTATCTGGCATTCATAATATAATTGAGGTAGTTGATCTTTAGATATAGAATCAAGAATGTAAACATTTTTGTTAAAAACATTTTTATTCTTTGCTAATTCTATTATTTCATTTTTTTCAGCACCTTCTCCTATTAAAATGAATATAATACTTGGATCTATTTTTATTGTTTCAGAAGCTAAGTTTATTAAATAGTTTATTCCATTTACCTTGCCAAATGTACCCGCATAAAGAATTGAAAATCGAGGTTTGAATCCAATTAAAGATTCGAGTAAGTTTATATTAGGATTGATTTTATTTTGAAATCGATTAATTTCTGAAATGTTTTCTATTATGTGAGTTTTAGATTTAAATTCACTATATCTATGAGTTATTGATTTTTTCATGTCTTTAGATAAAACAATAATTTCTTTAGAATGCTGATATATTTTTTTTTCTAAAAAATATAATGATTTTATAATGAATTTATTTTTAATTGCTCCTATTGCGATAACAGCTTCTGGCCAAACATCTCTAACTTCAAAAATGTATGGTGTTCTATGAAAAAATTTTTTTATAATTGCGGGTATTCCTATTGTTAAAGGTGTTGAGGTAGCTATAACTAAATCACTTTTAATAGTTAATATTTTTAAAGTAGAAAAATAAATAAATTGAATAAAAATTAAAATTCTCTTAAAACTCGATAATTTATTGTGATAAGGTAAATAAATGTAATTAACAATAATATTTTCTTTTTCTATTTTGCACCATCTTTTTTTTGTTTTATATTTTATGTCAGAAGTTAAAGAGATTATTTCAATGTTAAAGCCATTTTTGATAAATTCTTTTGAAAAATCAAAAGATCGAGTACCTCCATTTTCGTTAGGGAATTTAAAATATTGATGTAAATATATGATCTTTTTCATTTGTTAAAAAATTGTTTATTATTTTGTTGTTTTATGACAAAAATGATTGTTGTAAATATAATCAAAAACCTAGCGTCTGAAACATCTCCACTAACCATTGAGTTTAAGAAATAAAATATCCAAACTGAAAAGATTGCTTTTTTAATATTTGTAAATTCAGAATTATAACGAATTGTTTTGTATATATACACTATTATTTTAAAGGATATAATAAGAATAATTAGTAAAAATGGAAACCCTAACTCTAAAAAAACTTCTAACAAAAAATTGTGTGGATATCCTGTTGGTCCCAGAATTGAATTTTTATCTGAGTATTTAGTAAAATTTCCTAAACCATAACCAAATGGGTTCATAGAAATTGATTCAAAACTTTCAAATATTAAATTTATTCTTGCTGATGATGATGTACCATGAATTATGTTTGCAGATTCTTCTAATCCTAAAATTCTTTTTAAAATGGGTATATTATGTAAATAATCAGTCAAAGGAAATAGAATAAAAAAGATAACTAAAATTAATATTGATGCAAAAATTAATATTTTATTTTTTTTAAAAAAAATAATGAATATTGTTAAAAATATAAAAAATAAAGGACCTTTACTTCCTGATAAAATCATTAGAGAAAGACATAAAATAATAATAAGTGATTTTTTTAAGACACTTAATTTATAGATAAATATTAATACAATCATAAAAAATCCAACCCATCTACTAAATACTATTGGACCCCCACCTAAAACCGAAAGTCTAGATTCTCCTCCTCCAGATGTAATAACTTGAATAACACCTAAAATAGATAGAAATAAGCCTATGGCAGATGTTAATATCAAAAAATCTTTAATTTTTTGTTGAGTATTTAAGTTTGTTATAAAAAATGATATAGGAAAAGTTATTAAAGTTAATACAATTAATTTATTAAAAGAGTATTTATTTGCTATATTATATTCGTAAAATGTCCATTGAACAAATGTAAAAGTAATGATTGATAATATTAATAGGAATAATACACTTTTTATATTTGAATTGCTTTTATTTTTCAATTGAAATAAAAGTCCTAATATGAAAAAAATTGAAAATATAATAGATAAATTAATACCACTTATTTCAAGTCGTTCATCATAAAAACTTCCAATAGCAAATGTTGGAAGTATAAATACGATACTTATATTTTCAATTTTTAAAATTTTAAACATTTTCAATTTTTAAAATTTTTGTAACAAAATAAAAATTAATAACAAATGTGAAAAATGTAATAGCAATAACCATATTTAATTTTTGATCTAAATAAAATGATATAATTACTATTATGAAATAGAAAAATAAATTAGTAGATATGTATATTTTAGAATATTTGAATTGAATATTTCTTCTTTTTGCAAAAACTTTTTGAAACACTAAATTGTTTATTCCATTTGATAAAACAAGAATTAATAAAACAATGAAATAACTATTTATTTGTTTTATTTTATGTGTTTCAAAAGAGCCATATTTACCAAATATTAAGTGAAAAATGTTTTCACTAAAAAAATATGATATAATGATTGTTATGACTGAAAAAACTACGATTTTTAGAATAGTTTTTTTTAGATTAATGTTGTGATTTAAAGATCGTTCTAATATAAATGTTGAAAATGATTTTATAATAATTCCATCAAAAGCTGATGCAAATACAAAACCATATGTCAAGAATATAATGTCATCACCTTCAATAAAGCTAAAATAAATTCTTAAAATCAAATACCATAAAAAAAGTGAATTATTTGAAAAAAAAACCCATAAATTAAAGTCTTTTATTGAAAAACTTATTTTGTCGTGATTTTCTTGATGTTTATCTTTAACAGCATACCATGTGTTAAAATATTGAAAAGAAACTGAAATCAATCTATTCAAAACTGCACCTAGTAAGCTAAATGCTTTAATTAAAGGATATAGCAGAATGATATAAAGTAATGCTCTAAAAAAATTAGATTTATATAAATTTGAATAATTAGATTTGGATAATAAAACTATTTGCCCAATATTAAAATAAAAAACTAATGATGAGGCTAATGCATTAAAAAATATTAGAGGTAAAAAATTATATTCTGATCTAATAACAATCTTGTTAGCAATATATTGAATAACAAATACTGAGAAAAAAATTATAGTTGCAATAATTACCGATTGTTTTTTTATTTTATTAAAAGATAATGAACGTCGATTTATTATTGAGAATTTTTTCATTAAATTAGCACTTAATCCACTTTCTGTATAAAATATTGAAATTAACTGAGAATAAGTCTCTAATTTTAGAAAATCTGCAAATATTTTAGAACCTTGAAAAAAATTAAGTAATATTATCTCTCTCAGTACACCAGTTATTTTCGAAAAGATTTGAAGAAGAATGATAATTACAACTTTGCTTTTTAAAATGGTTTTCAATTGCATTTAATTGAATATTATAATTTTCCGTCAACCTTACTATTTTCTAATATACCCTTTACATCATAAACTACACTTATTTCTTTCGTTATAGTAGATAAATCAATATTAAGAAACTCTTTATGAGAAACCCCTAATACTACTGTGTCAAATTTAGAAGTTGGTAATGTGTTGGTTACTTCTAAATTATATTCATGCTTAACTTCAGCAGGATTTGCCCAAGGATCAAAAATTGTAATTTTAACTCCAAAATCTTTAAGTGAATGAATAACATCTACTATTTTAGTATTTCTTACGTCAGGACAATTTTCTTTAAATGTAATTCCAAGCATTAAAACTTCGGCATCTTTTATACTTAAGCCTTTTTTAATCATTATTTTAACGACTTCTTTGGCTACATAATCTCCCATGCTATCATTCATTCTTCTTCCAGCAAGTATAATTTCTGGATGATAACCTTTTTCTTCTGCTTTTTGAGCTAGATAATATGGGTCTACACCAATACAATGACCTCCTACAAGTCCTGGTTTAAATGGTAAAAAATTCCATTTTGTTCCCGCAGCTTCAAGTACGTCATGTGTATTGATCTCTAATAAATTAAATATTTTTGCAAGTTCATTAACAAAAGCAATATTGATATCTCTTTGAGAGTTCTCGATAACTTTAGCTGCTTCAGCAACTTTTATGGTTGGTGCTAAATGAGTACCAGCAGTAATAACACTTTTATATAAGTCGTTTACTTTTTGACCAATTTCAGGAGTCGATCCAGCAGTAACTTTTAATATTTTTTCTACAGTATGTTCTTTATCACCTGGATTAATTCTTTCTGGAGAGTATCCAGCGAAAAAGTCAACATTGAATTTAAGACCACTAATTCTTTCAAGAACAGGTACACATTCTTCTTCTGTTACCCCAGGATAAACAGTTGATTCATAGATTACAATATCACCTTTTTTAAGAACTTTACCAACAGTTTCACTAGCTTTATATAGCGGTGTTAAGTCAGGTTTATTATGTTTGTCAACAGGAGTAGGAACCGTTACGATATAATAATTTGAATCGGCGGTATCTTCTAAATTAGCACTACAAAACAAGCCTTTGTCCATTTTTGAGGATGGTACTAAAACTGATTTTAAGAGATCCTCTTCAATTTCTAAAGTGTTGTCTATTCCTTTATTTAATTCAGCTATTCTAGGTTGGTTAATGTCAAATCCAATTACTGGATATTTAGTAGCTAACAATCTAGCTAGTGGCAATCCAACATAACCTAAACCTACTACCGTTACTTTAATACTCATCTTATCTTATTTTGTATTATAAATTCTTTCTATTATATCTACTACTTTTAAGCCTTCTAAGGCGTTTGTTGTAATTGTAGTTTTCCCTTGTAATACCTCTACAACATTGTCAATTAGGTAATTATGATTTTGAGCTGAACCTTTATATGCTCCATAATCATTTCCAGGGTTAGTTGGAGCTAATTCTGGCATTTCATAATCTTTGATGTGACAATACTCTACCTTATCCATATATTGACCTCCAATTTTCACTGAACCATTTTCAGCTATAATTGTCATGCTACTTTCTAAGTTTTGATTCCAAACAGATGTAGAGAAGTTGATACAACCCATTCCTCCATTCATAAAATCAAAATTTACGAAACCTGAATCTTCGAAATCGGTTAATTCTGAATGGTTGAAGTCATTCATTTTAGTTTGGATATTATCTATGTCTCCAAATAACCAATATAAAATATCAATAAAATGAGAGAACTGTGTGAACAAAGTTCCTCCATCTAAATCTTTTTTACCATGCCAACTATCTTTTTTATAGTAACGATCATCTCGATTCCAATAACAATTTAATTGTACCATAAATACTTTTCCTAGTTTCCCAGACTCAACAAGTTCTTTTATCCATTGAGAAGGAGGAGAGTACCTATTTTGCATTACAGCAAATAGTTGTTTGTTTACATGTAAAGACTTAAAAATTACCTTTTCAGCATCTGATTTAGAAAGTGCCATAGGCTTTTCTATAACAACATGTTTTCTAGCTTCTAAACATTCTAGAGCTTGTTCTGCATGAAATCCATTTGGTGTACAGATATTTATAACATCTACATCAGGATTGGTTTGAAGGTATGATTCTAATGTAGAGAAATGATCTACCTTATACTTATCAGTACCTAGTATTTCAGAATCATGATGATCTATTAATGCTACAAGTTCTGCACTTTCGTTTCTTGAAATCATTTCAGCATGTCTTTTGCCTATATGACCACATCCTACAACAGCAAATTTTATTTTTTCTCCCATCTAATGTTTAGATTAGTTTTTTATTTTTATTTTTTTTAATGATTTTTCATTCTCTAAAAACCATTGATATGTTTTTTTAATTCCATCTGATAGTTCAGTAGAGTAGGACCATCCTTCATTTTTTAATAAAGAAACATCCATTAGTTTTCTAGGAGTACCATCAGGTTTAGTATCATCCCAAATAATCACACCGGTATGACCAGTTATTTTTTGTATTAATAGCGCTAATTCAGAAATATATAAATCAACACCAGATCCAACATTATATAAAGATTCTTTTAAATTATTCTTTAATGCAAAGCAAACGCTTTCAGCTAAATCATCAACATATAAAAATTCTCTTTTAGGTGTTCCTGAACCCCAAAGTTTTACAGGAGCATTGTTGTTTAATTTAGCTTCATGGAATTTTCGTAACATAGATGGCAGAACATGTGATGTTTCATAATCAAAATTGTCATTTATTCCATATAAATTAGTTGGCATTAAACTGATATAGTCTTTACCAAATTGTTTCTTAATTGCCTCACAAGCTTTAACTCCTGCTATTTTAGCAATTGCATACCACTCATTGGTTGGTTCCAATGAATCGGTTAATAAATATTCTTCTTTTAAAGGTTGTTTTGCAAATTTTGGATAAATACAAGAACTCCCTAAAAATATAAATTTTTCTATGTTATTTTTTAATGATGCATCAATTAAATTATTTTGAATCTGCAGGTTTTCCATAAGAAATTGATATGGAAAAGTTGAGTTAGCCATAATCCCACCAACTCTTGCTGCAGCATCGATTACCACTTCTGGTTTTTCAGTATCAAAAAAAGCATTGACAGCAGCTTGATTTGTTAAATCTAATTCTTTTGAACTTTTACCAACTAAATTTGTATATCCTTCACTTGATAGCTTTCTCCAAATAGAAGATCCTACCATACCTTTGTGACCAGCAATGTATATTTTAGTTTCTTTATTCATTGAATTACTCAAAATAATTAAATGTTTTGTAACCTCCGTCAATTAAGTATTGGTCTTTTTGCATAAGCTTAATATCACTAGCCATCATTTCTTTAACTAATTCACTCAACTCATATTCAGGAACCCAACCTAATTTATTTTTTGCCTTAGAAGCATCTCCAATTAATAAATCAACCTCAGTAGGTCTAAAATATTTTTCATCAACCGATAATACTTCTTTTCCTAACTCAACTTGATAGTCTGGGTTTGAACAAGATTTTACAATACCTTTTTCATTAACTCCTTCTCCCTTAAATTCAATCTCAATTCCAACCTCGTTGAATGACATTTTCACAAAGTCTCTTACAGAAGTTGTTTTTCCGGTTGCAATCACCCAGTCTTCAGCTTCATCAGCCTGTAATATCATCCACATCATACGGACATAGTCTTTCGCATGTCCCCAGTCTCTTTGTGCGTCTAAATTTCCTAGATAAAGTTTTTCTTGGTGACCTAAAGCTATTTTAGAAACTGCTCTTGTAATTTTTCTTGTTACAAAAGTTTCACCTCGAATAGGGGATTCATGATTGAATAATATACCGTTACAAGCGAACATTCCATATGCTTCTCTGTAGTTAACTGTTATCCAATAGGCATACATTTTTGCAACAGCATATGGACTTCTAGGATAAAACGGAGTTTTTTCAGTTTGAGGAACTTCTTTAACTTTACCGTAAAGTTCAGAAGTAGAAGCTTGATAAATACGTGTTTTATTTTCTAATCCTAAAAGTCTTACAGCATCTAATATTCTAAGGGTACCAAGTCCATCGGCATTACCTGTATATTCAGGAGTTTCAAAAGATACAGCAACATGACTCATTGCTGCTAAATTGTAAATCTCATCAGGCTTAACTTCTTGAATAAGTCTAATAAGGTTTGTGCTATCTGTCATATCCCCATAATGAAGAATAAAATTTTTATTTTCAATATGAGGGTCTTGGTATAAATGATCTATTCTATCAGTATTGAATAAGGAGGCTCTTCTTTTAATACCATGTACAATATATCCTTTCTTAAGTAAGAATTCACTTAAGTAGGCTCCGTCTTGACCCGTTACTCCCGTAATTAAGGCTACTTTTTTATTCATAATGGTACTTTAAAACTTCTTTTATATGATTTAATATCACGTAATACATGCTATTATTTCATGACAAATTTAAGTATTTTTATCATGAATAGCGGTATTTTATCGACTAAAAATTACTTACCAACACCAATTTGATAAAAGTCAAAACCAATTTCTTTTAACTTGTTCGCATCTAATAAGTTGCGACCATCAAATATAAATGCCGGTTTTTTCATGTTTAAATAGATTTTTTCCCAATCTAATTCTTTAAACTCATCCCATTCTGTTAAAATTGCTATAGCGTGAGCGTCTTTACAAGCATCGTATGCATTATCAAATGAATTAATCGATGAATTATTTACTTTTTTGTCACGAGTTTCTATGTAGTCTAGGTCAGCTAATATTTGTTTGTGTTGCACCTTTGGGTCATAAACAGCTATCTTAGCCTGCTCATTGATTAAATTATCAGCAATATAGATTGCAGATGACTCCCTAGTATCATTGGTATCTTTCTTAAAAGCCCATCCTAGGAAAGCAATTTTTTTATCTGCTATTGTATTATATAATGTTTTGACGATGTTTGCAGAAAACCTATTTTTCTGATGATCATTCATAATAATAACTTGCTCCCAATAATCAGCAACTTCATTTAAACCATAAGACTTAGCAATGTAAACTAGATTTAAAATGTCTTTTTGAAAACAAGACCCACCAAAACCAACAGATGATTGTAAGAATTTTGATCCTATCCTTTTATCCATTCCTATGGCTCTAGCAACTTCTTTTACATCAGCACCTGTTTTTTCACATAGTTCTGACATCGCGTTTATTGAAGAAACTCTTTGTGCTAAAAAAGCATTAGCAGTCAGTTTTGATAGTTCTGATGACCACACATTGGTGGTTAAAATTTTACTTCTATCTATCCAATTTGCATAAACATCTACAAGTGCATTTTGTGCTTCTAAACCTTCAGGAGTATTTTCTCCACCAATTAAGACTCTATCTGGATTTAATAAGTCTATTACGGCGGTACCTTCAGCTAAAAATTCAGGATTGGATAAAATTTGAAATTTAACTCCATTTCCTGTAGAATCTAAGATGCTTTTTATTGCTTCGGCAGTTCTTACAGGTAAAGTAGATTTTTCAACGATTATTTTATCTGAAGTAGCTACTTCAGCGATTTGACGAGCGCAAAGTTCAATATATTTTAAATCTGCTGCCATTCCTTTTCCAGAACCGTAAGTTTTTGTTGGAGTATTCACCGAAATGAAAATTAATTCAGCTTCATTAATCGCTTTTTCTACATCAGTTGAAAAGAATAAATTTTTACCTCTGGAATTTTTAACGATTTCACTTAAACCAGGTTCGTATATTGGAATATTATCTGTGTCTGTTGAATTCCAAGCGTCAATTCTATCTTGATTTAAATCAACTACAGTGACTTTTACATCAGAACACTTGTTAGCTATTACAGCCATAGTTGGCCCTCCAACATATCCAGCTCCGATACAACAAATATTTTTAATTTTCATTTTATTATTATTCTTTAATATTCTAAAAATAACTATTTGACATAATTATTTGTTTTTCAAATTTTCCCAATACCACTTAATAGCATGCTCTAAACCTTGTTTTAAATTGAATTTTGGATTGTATCCCAATAAGTTTTTCGCTTTCTCAATACTTGCAAGTGAGTGTGGGATATCTCCAGCTCTATTAGGGCCATATTTTATTTCAACAGACTCAATCTTTGAATCATACTTGATTAATTCATTTTTTATTTCTTTTACTAATTGATTCAAAGTTGTTCTATCTCCAAATGCTGTATTGTATATGTTGTTAAGTGCTTCCTTATTATTTGTCGTAATAGCAAGCTCATTCATTTGAATGACATTATCGATATATGTGAAGTCCCTAGAAAATTCTCCATCACCATTTATTAAAGGTGATTCATAATCCATAAATTGAAGAACAAATTTTGGAATTACAGCTGCGTATGCTCCATTAGGATCTTGCTTTCTCCCAAACACATTAAAGTATCTTAAACCAATTGTATCTACACCATATGTTTTATTGAAAATCTCGGCATATAACTCGTTAACATATTTTGTTATCGCATATGGAGATAAAGGTTTACCAATTTTATCTTCTACTTTAGGAATAGATTCTGAATCTCCATAGGTTGAAGAACTTGCAGCAAATATGAAGCGGTTAACTTTTTCATCTCTAGCAGCAACTAACATGTTTAAAAATCCAGAGATGTTTACTTCGTTTGTAGTTACAGGGTCATTTATTGAACGAGGAACAGAACCTAATGCAGCTTGATGAAGAACGAAATTACATTCTCTAACAGCAAGTTTACATGTTTCAATATCTCTTATATCTCCTTCAATAAATGTGAAGTTTTTATTTTCAAGAAGGTGTTCAATATTTTTTTTATGTCCTGTTGATAAATTATCTAAACATTTTACGATGTAGTCTCTTTGAATGAAGTACTCGCATAGGTTAGAACCAATAAACCCAGCTCCACCCGTAATTAATAATGTTTTTTGATTATCTTTCATAGACTGATATTAGTTGAAATCTTAATACACCTAAGTACCTAAATAATAATTGTAAAATATAAAAAACAAATATAGTGTTTTACATTTCAAAATGCTTTCTCAACTTCTAATTCTTTATAGCTATTTTTTGATAATGTTATAAACATTCAATAAACATCATGAAGTACAATATCGAAAATCAGGATACTGTTTTTAGGTATGTTACTTTTAGTTTGGCTTCCATACCCTAAATGTGAAGGTATAAATAATGTACCTTCACCTCCTTCACCAAAGTAAGGTATACCTTCTGTCCAACCTTCTATAACTTGATTTAGTTTGAATACTACTCCAGTCGAGTCACTTTTGTCAAATTCAGTTCCATTTATTAAGTAACCTTTATAACTTACTCTTACTTGTGATGTTGAATTTGGTTTTTTTGAATCGCCTTCGTTTTTAATTAAATAGTATAGTCCTGAAGAACTTTTAGTCGCATTTAAATTATTATTATTTAAGTATTCTAAAATTATTGTGTCTTGTTCTTCTTTTAGCTCTTGTTCTTTTTTCTTTGAGCAAGAGTTAAATATAAATATTATAAATATTCCTAAAGAAAAGATCGATAGATATTTCATAGTGTTTGACATAAATTATTTATCTCATTCATAACTTTTGAAAGTCTTTTTGAAGATACTCCAGCATTAATGAGACTTTTTTCGTTGTTTATGAGTTCTTTAACCAAAACTATTTTCTTATTCAGAAGCCAGCTTTTTTCATTTTTTGTTATGGTGTTTAAGCAAGTGATAGGGTATAGTCTAAAAGTATCTATTATTTTTTTTAAAGAGTTGTTAAAAGGGTAGTCCCAACTTAGTAATTGAATATTTTTACATTTAGCAAATTGTTTAGCGTCTTGAGTAAACCTTGAATTGGTAACAATCCAACCTTTATATTTATTGAAAGGGGAGCTAACTAATCCATTATCTAGAATATCTTGAAACCTTGAATTTATATATAGTGGAACTTTAACATCTACAGCTACACCTGATGTGTTCTTGTATTTACACTCCATTATCATTATTTCTTCTTCTTTTCTTGCTATTACATCAATTTCATGGCTCACACATTTTCCTTGAAGGATTACACTTCTTTCTGTATGGTAATTTTGTTCTCTGAAAATGTAAGAAATAAAAGTTTCAAAAGGGTAACCGGTTGGACCAAGTTCCATTATGCCTTTTTTTAAATAATAACATGAAGCAGATTTTAGGGAGTGTTTCTTTAACATACGAAAAGCCATACTATGTATTTTATTAGTAGTAATGCCTTCATGAATTTTTTCTTCTAAAACCTCAATAATACCTTTTGCAGTGTCTATCGAAGCTCCCGAATTTATTAAAGACTTATTAAGTTTTTCAAAAGAAAAATATTCTTTATTTCCATTTGCTTTTCTAATAATAAAATTATTTTTTCCTTTCATGCGCACGTTGTAGTTATTTGATTCTAACTTCAAACATTTTTTTGTCACCTATGTAACCGACCAAGTTATCTCCGATGTCTACTTTTCCAACTCCAGCAGGTGTTCCAGTATATATTAAATCTCCAGTTTTAAGCGTCATGAATTGGGATACGTATGAGATGATTTGATTTATATTAAAAATCATATCTTTTGTATTGCCTCTTTGAACTATAGAGTCATTTTTATGAAGAGAAAATATCAATTCATTAAGGTTGATAGTTGACTTATTAATGAATTCTTTTGAAATAGGGGAACTATGTTCAAATGATTTTGCAATTTCCCAAGGAGTTCCATTTGCTTTACATTTTTCTTGTAAATCTCTAGCTGTAAAATCTAATCCTAATCCAATTTCATTATAGTATTTTGGAGCAAATTTTTCTGAAATATTTTTACCAACCTTACAGATTTTAACTACAATTTCACATTCATAATGAATATTATTTGAAAAGGAGGGGATGAAAAATGGGTTTCCTGGTTTTAGGTAGGATGTATCTGGTTTTAGAAAAAAAATAGGTTCGCTTGGAAGTTGAGATTTCATTTCCTTTGCATGTTCAGCATAGTTTCTACCTATACAAATAATCTTCATTTTAAATCTTATTTAAATTTATTTTTTAGAGCCTTCATTTTCTCTTCCATGGAAGTTGAAGTGTTTTTATTCTCTGATTTTATTCTTTCCATTTCTTTTTTTAGACATCTTTTGGTGTATAGAGGGAAATCTGCTTGCATCATCCATCCATAATATCCAGGCTCTGAGATTGAAATTTCTTTAACTGTCTTTCCTTTGTTTTTCCCAAAGTTATAAACAACCTCTTTGTTTTTGTTTAAAGCAAGTCTACCTGCAAAATCAACTAATGTATTGTTACCAGCTTTTGAAAATTCTGATAAAAAAGAAACATTGTTTTCAAGGTTACTGTATCGATCTACTTGCGCTTTCATGACCTCCCATGTAGCTTTTGTGTCATCAAGTGCAGAATGTGCATTTTCAATTTCTTTTTCACAGTAAAATTTGTAGGCTGCTGAAAGTGTCCTTTGTTCCATTTTATGAAAAATATTTTGAACATCTATAAACTCTCTATTAGATACATCAAAATCACTGTTTACTTTTAACAATTCTTCAGATAATACAGGTATATCAAATTTGTTAGAATTAAACCCAACTAAATCAGCATCCCCAATAAAATCAGTCACTTTCTTTGCTATCTGTTTAAATGTAGGTTTGTCTTGAATATCTTTATCAAATATATGATGAATTTGACTTACTTCATCTGGTATTTTCATCTCTGGATTTATTAGAGAATGAAATTGTTCCTCCGAACCATCAGGGTTAACTTTTATGATTGCAATTTCAACAATTCTATCTTGTGTAATATTTAACCCTGTAGTCTCAAGATCAAATATTGCTAAAGGTCTTTTAAGTTTTAAGTTCATTTAATAAGTCAAAAAAAAGCTCCTTAAAGGAGCTTTTATTAATAATCAATTTTATTTTTATTACATCTGTACAATAATGAATTCAGTACGTCTATTTTTTCTATGTTCTTCTTCGGAGCATTTTTTATCTTGTTTTACTGAACACTCACATTCTATAACAGGATCAGCTTCTCCTAATCCTTCAGCGGTAACCCTGTATGGATTAGTTATTCTAGAAGTAATGTATTCTTTTGAAGAGTTTGCTCTTTGATTAGACTTGTTTAAATTATATGTATCACTACCTCTACAATCTGTATAAGATTTAAGCTTTATCGAAAGGTCTGGATTGTCATTTAAAATTTTAACTATTTTATCTAATTCTTTTGCTGCTTCTGGTAAAATATTACTTTTATCTAAGTCAAAGTAGATTGGATTAAGGTTTATGACTTGATTTAAGTCAACTCCGTACTCAACTTTTTTACTAACTAATTTTTCAGATTTAGAAACTTTTTCATCTGATTCTTTTATTAAGTTTTGACTTATCCACAATTCTTTTTCCTCAATTAGTTTATTGTTTTCATCTGTTAAGTTTGTTAGTACTTTTTTTGAAGGGTCAAAAAATAAACCTCTGTAATTATCTTCTATTCCTTCAGAACATTTTGTTTCAATTATCTCTGAATAAATGGATATCCCGGAAGTAATGTAATTCACATCATACATAGTGCATGTATCTAAATGAATACTGAATTTACCAACGTTATCAATACTTTTTATTTTCTTATTTTCTTTTAAACTATCTTTAGGTATGAACTCAATGTATAAATCCTTTGGTAGTTTTACATCAGGCGTAGTTTTAATTTCACCATAGTATATAGAAAGATATTTTTCTCCTAATTCATCGTTTGATATTTCATAGATATCCTGATCTCCTTTACCATCTTTTCTGTAAGATGTAAAATAACCTTTACTTCCATCAGTGGTAGTTGTGTAGAATATATCATCTCCAGTACTGTTTATTGGATATCCCAAATTAACAGGGGTAGACCATGCATTATTTTCATCTCTTACAGTTAAAAAGATGTCAAAACCTCCAATACTTTCAGGTCCATTACTTGCGTAGTAAAGAGTCTTATTGTCTGCTCCGATAAATGGTGCATCTTCATCATAGGGAGTATTTATTGTTGGACCTAAATTCATAGGTTCGCTCCAAGATCCATCAGGGAGTTTTACAACTCTATAAATATCTCTTCCTCCAAACCCACCTGGTCTATCAGAAACAAAGTACATGTTCAGGCCATCTACAGTAATTGTAATATGTGTCTCCCAATATTTAGTATTTATACCCTCAATTAAAAGAGGTTCCGTTCTTTGAAAAATATTAGTTTTTAAATCTGAGTAAAAGATGTCACCTCCACCAACTAAATCTTCATAGACATAAATTCTTTTTTGGTCGGCATTTACAGCAATAGTAGCTTCATTTTTAGATGCCTCACAAAATTCTAATCTTTTAGGAGTTTTCCACTTTCCATTTTTGTCGCGGTAACTAATATAGATGTCTTCAGGATAGTTATCCAATAATTGGTCTTTAAAAGGTTCTGATTCATTATTTTTCCATGGCCTTCTAGATGTAAAGTAAAGAGCTCTTCCATCAAGAGAAACTACAGGTGAATAATCTGGATATTTTGAATTAACCCCTCCACTAATGTTTATAAGCTTTGTTTTCTTAGGGTTTTCCATTGCTTTTTGAGCGTTGTTGCATTGGATCAATTTTACACTTGCTAAAGTAGTAAGCTCTGATTTTTCAATACTTAGGTTTAAAAAGTTTGTAAAGTGTTTTTTAGCTTTATCTAGGTCCATTAGAAGGTGGTAACATTCACCTAAATAAAAGTTGGTGTATATAGGCGCTGTAGTATCTGTAATTGAGAAAAAGTCGTAGTCAATGTCAGCTTGAGGTAGAGCTTTATTGAAATAATTAATTGCTTCACTATACTTTCTGTCTTTTTTTAGCAGTATAAAACCTTTTCTATAATTATAATTGGCACTATTAGGTTGAATTTCAAGTAATTTATCTACGATGATTTCAGCATTAATTAATCTGTTTTCAATAATCATGCTTGATGATTCAATGATTAGCTCCGGTTCTGTAGCTAAATCTACTAGTTTTCTAGTTTCTTCTTCTGTGTATTGAGAAAAAGAGAATAAAGGAACTAAAAGTAAAAAAAGTAACTTTGTATTTCTCATAATATTCATTAAATAATAAGACCCTCACAAATTAAATCTATGAGGGTCTTACGAAATTAGTTATTTTTTGTTACAATTCTCGATTAATATCAAATTGTTCTAAATAATCTGCTACTCTTCTTACAAACTTTCCACCTAAAGCACCATCAACTACTCGATGATCGTATGAATGGGATAAAAACATTTTATGTCTGATTCCAATAAAGTCTCCATCAGGAGTTTCAATCACTGAAGGTGTTTTTCTAATTGCACCAAGAGCTAATATTGCTACTTGAGGTTGGTTTATAATAGGTGTACCCATCACATTTCCAAATGTTCCTACATTTGTAACAGTATATGTTCCACCTTGTATTTCTTCAGGTTTTAACTTGTTTTCTCTAGCTCTATTAGCAAGTGAATTAACTTCTTTTGTTAAACCTACTAAGTTTAATCTGTCTGCATTCTTTATTACAGGAACAATAAGGTTACCTGTTGGTAAAGCAGCTGCCATTCCGAGATTAATATCTTTTTTTACAATGATTTTTGAACCGCTAACTGAAACATTAATCATCGGAAAGTCTTTAATCGCCTTTGCAATAGCTTCCATGAAAATAGGAGTGAAGGTTATGTTTTCCCCTTCACGTTTCATAAAATCTTTTTTAACTTTATTTCTCCAATTTACTATATTGGTAACATCTGCTTCCACATATGAAGTAACGTGTGCTGAAGTGTTTACAGACATAACCATATGGTCAGAAATAAGTTTTCTCATTCTGTCCATTTCAATAATTTCATCTCCTGGATTAATATTTATAACAGGCTCTTTAGTACTAGCGACAACATTTCCTCCTGATTTGCTAGGAGAATTTTCAGGTTGAGAAGATGAAGGTTTTTCTGCTTTTACATCTTTATTACCTCTATTTTCAATGTATCCTAAAATGTCATTTTTGGTTACTCTTCCATCTTGTCCTGTACCACTTATGGAGTCCAATTCAGAAGCAGAAATATTTTCTTTTTCAGCAATGCTTCTAACCAGAGGGGAGTAGAACTTTCCATTTGATCCATTTTTAGAAAATGGTTCAATTAATTGTTCTGCTTTTTCTGCAATTTCCTTAATGTCGTTTGAAACATCATTTGATATAACTTCTTTTTGAGGAGCTTCAGGAATAACTCCACCATCTGCATCAGTTGAAATTATAGCAATTACATCACCTACTTGAGCAACTTGATCTTTATCAAATAATTGTTTGATTAAAACACCTTCAACTTCAGATGGTAGTTCATTATCTACTTTGTCTGTTGCAACTTCTACTAAAGGTTCGTCTAGACTTACTTTGTCTCCTACACTTTTTAACCAGTTTGTAATGGTAGCTTCCGTTACACTTTCTCCCATTTTAGGAAGTTTTATTTCAATTTGTGCCATAGTTATAAATGGTATCAATGTTTTATTGAGTACAAAAATAGTGTAATATTCTTTTTAAACAAGTTTGGTGATTTTGAAAAATAGACTTAAATAGATCATTACAGCTATAATGATTTGATTATTAAGCTTTACCTATTAAGTGAAATTTAATTATCTATCTAGATTTTTCCATGCTGAGGATAAGATTTGTAAATCTTTTAAAATCTTGTAGTCTCTAGCATATATTAAATTAAGTTTATCATTTATTTTATTAGGTTTGTTTATTAGGTCATTATTTGAGAGAATACCTTTTTTTATTTTGGGAAGGTTTATTTCTGATTTTTCGTCTAAATCATGATATCCAATTAGAGATTTTTGACCGATAATTACATTTAAAATGTTTTTTAAGAAATTACTTTTTCTTTTAAATAACCAAATGTTTAGAGGAGAGGTAATTAAAAGCATGGTGGAAATTACAAGATCGAATGTTCTTTTGTTTCTGATGTTAATTTTATTTGTAATGGAATTTATATTTAAAACATAATGATCCCCAGCTGTTTCAATTGAGTTACTTCCAATTAATGAAAGGCTATCTGGTTGAGCTATTTTAAAATTAATTTTATCTGAATTTAAAGTGGTCATCCATTTGATTATTTCATGAGCGGAAGTATCTTTTGCACAAAATATAACTTCATTTATATCATGTATATGGGTAATTTGATCTAATTGTGAAATTATTCCAATTGAATTTTCTGATTTTGATTTTATGTTTACTGAAAATATATTAGGGGTATGTTTTGAGGTTATTTTAATGATTTCAGAAACCCTTTTTATCTCCTCTTCACTTCCTACTATAGCAAAGTTTTTATTAGAGGAAATGTTTAAATTATATTCTTTAAGTATAAAATGAAATATTATCCTAGAAAAAAGAAAGTAAAAGAATGAAATTAGAGTACCTGTTAAAATAAATAATCTAGAAAATTGCCATTCTTTTGGGAGTAAAGCGTAAACGATAAGGATTACCAATGTACCTATTATGTTTCCTTTAATAAACCTTTTTAGAATGATTGGTTTGTCAAAACTACCACTAAATAGATTTGATAAAAGCCAAATAGATGTGTATGCAGGTAAAGAAAGTTTCAAAACTTCATCAGGAAATTTAATTGAGCTATTTTCCCAAAGCTGTGTTGAGATAAATAGGAGAGTGGTTATAGATATGATATCTATAACAGGGATAATCATTTTTTTTATAAATCGTTGAATAATAGCAACTGAAGCTCTGAGGTAAATAGCTGTATTTATAAGGTTTGAAAATAGTTTTGCATTCTTTGATGAGAAATGTTTTTGGGCAAAAATGACCATTGCTTTATAAAAAACAAAGACATAATTTATAGAACTTTTTTTAGTGCTTTCTCCTTTGTAGTGAATTATTCTTGTTTCCGGAAAATAGTAGTTCTCGTAACCACCTTTTTGTATTCTATAAGATAAGTCAATATCTTCTCCGTACATAAAGAAAGTTTCATCTAATAAACCGACTTCATTCAAAGCTTTTTTACGCATCAACATAAAAGCTCCACTTAAGATATCTACTTTATTTGTTTTAAATTCACTTAGGTGACCCAAATGATAATGTCCGAATTTCTTTGAAGTAGGAAAAAG